>Ga0265292_1000258_pt1 | contig 91073 bp, 93 predicted proteins | sample Munlanlewell296A_FD_189080 | JGI IMG/M metagenome (GOLD analysis project Ga0265292, IMG submission 189080) | Leachate microbial communities from a municipal landfill in Southern Ontario, Canada - Leachate well 296A | ecosystem: Engineered > Solid waste > Landfill > Unclassified | place: Canada...
TTTTGAATATATTTTCAGCAATAAGTTTTATTTCCTCAAATTTATTAGTTGCTATGACAAATCGGACCCTATTAAACGCTTTGCTATCTCTTTCTTTTATCCCAAATTGGAAAATGGTTGGTAAATTATTTTTTATAAAATTAATGTCATCTGTTTCAACAATATAAATTAGAAGACGATTTCCGATATTGATTTTATTTGTTAGTAATATCTGATTGGAAAGTTCGATATCACGCTGACAATCTATAAAATCAAATACTTCCTCTGGACATTGACATCCTAATGTTTGTTTTGCAAAAGATTTTATTTTTGTATTGGACACTTTTCCCTCCTGTATAAAGGTTATTTACTTATCAAGGATATGGCTTAAAACTTCATTCAGGTTATCAAATAGCATAAATCCATTATCTGCATAATCTCGGTTCCACGGGAATAACAGCCCTGTAGCCATTACTCCCTTATCAACTGCCTTCTCCAATACATGTGGGGAATCATCCACCACAACATCAGTGGATTCGGTAAACAGTTGGGTCTTGTGGAATGAAAGGTGTAATTCATCATGCACCAGTCCATGCTTCTCAAGCCATTTCTCAGTCTGTATTCTGTAATCAGGAGACCTATGACTTGCTATCGTGATGTGATAACCATTTTCTTTTAAGCTGATGAGGAAATCTTTGGCTTCTGGATATGGTAAATTATTATCACTATGCTGATTAAGATGAACAGCATTTACGGCATTATAAAACTCATCCTCTGTACAATACCCTTCCCACAGATCCCAGTGTGTCCAACTTTCAGGGGTAGGAAAGGTCTTGTTAATCTTCCTCAGTTCCTCATAAAATGCATCGCAAAAATGCCAGAGGGTGTTATCAATGTCTACGATTGCTCTTTTAATGGATTTCTTTTTTTTAATCATAAAGCAACCGACCACAATATTGACAAACTTTAGCTTCCGGTTTTATAAATTCGGCACAATAAGAACATTTTTTCATTCTCTCAGAGATCGGCTTTTGTTCGACCTTTTGATTGCCAGGTTTAATCAGTAATGAATGCGTCAACGCCACAATAAATAACATAGCGCCATAAAACCACCATAACATAAAGCTTTTGCCTTTGTTTCGGGCTATAATCGCGGGGATTAATCCGATAATAATCGCTAATTTGAATACTTCCATCAGATCCGTTTCCATTATTTATAATAAAACAATAGATATTATATTTGGCGACGTTTCTTAAGGTGTCAGCGAGGAGTACGAAAAACTTCCGTCTGAATGTGTTAAAAATATGCTAAAAGGGATTGGAGAAAGATATAAGAATTCCAACAAGGATAGAGCCAGGATTATTGCATATTTTCAGAGTTTTCTCTCCGATAGCCTTTCAAATACGCCATAACCGCGTCTTTAAATCTGTCGAAATCCCCCATGTGCTTTCTCAGGATCAGGACAACAATTTCCGCGTCAACCTGCTCATACTGATGCACAACGATATTTCTAAACTTCGACATTTTTTCCATTATTGTAAAAAGTTCCTGGTCGATGACACCATGCTCGCATAATACCTTGAATGTATCTGCATAGCTTTCAGGTGTTCTCATCCCCCTGTCAGATACTATATGATTAGCAATATCGGCACAGGTCTCTATCATTATCTGAAGGGTTCTTTCAATAATACGCTGTATTTTCCAGTCTTTTCCGTAATCCTCACTGGTTATGTCGGAGAATTCCTTTAGCTGCTGCTGATATACCTCAAGCTCCGATATTTTTCTGAGAATAACAGACTTATCTACCAATGCCGTACCTCAGAGAAAATACTGTTTCTTCTTTTATTTTAAAATCAAAAAACTGCCTTAGTGCAAGAGACTCAAAAGCATGACGTGCTGCCGGATTTTTATCAACAAGGACTTGTTTGTTCTGCAAAACTCTTCCAGTAATGCTTATGGATGCAACGTTAAGAATCACGATATCCAGTTCGTCTGTTCCAAGAACGTCAGTTAGTCTGTCAAAAATCTGAATTTTATTTTCCGCCAGATTCTCTGTACTCCCGAGATAAACAGCAATATCGATGTCAGACAGAGGCCCTATTTTTCCTTTAGCGAGTCCTCCAAAAATATAGGCAAAGATAATATTATTATCTTCTCCAAGGGCTTTTTTTAAATCGGGGATTCTCAGCAGGATACCTGACGGCAGTCTTTCAAATTTAATCATCTCTAATTATCACGCAAGGCCATAAAGTTGTCAACCTGCCGAGTTGCCTCATTTAAAAATCTATACGAAAGAATCAGGTTCTGTCTCTGTAAAAACAAGAGGAGGCTGGGATAATACTAATGGTCGGTGAGAGGCATAAGACAACAAAGATCACTGCAGCTTGGAATTCTGATCTTATAGGAGCTTTTGTGATAGCAGATGTGTTTTCAATGAATTGTCCTATTAGGAATCAACATCCCGCAGTCCTTGCAGTCCACCTCATGGCTACCATCTCTGTGCGAGTTGCCCCTGATTATTTCGGAAATGAAATGTGATAATAGGTCAGGTTATGATGGGGTCAGTCAGGTTATGATGGGGTCAGACACCAAAATTGACTTTTATGCTGATATCATAAGAAAATCTGGTTATGCCGAAAAGGCTATCTATTCGGGGACAGCCTTCTTACGGCAACTTAATGTAGGAAAAATCAAAGGGGTCTGCCCTTGACATTGGACAAATTTTATCCATGGGCGACTTTAGGGAAGATAAAGCGGCCAATCTCTTTATGCTATAATCAAGCAAAAGGTGGTGATTAATATGGCGGGCATCAAAGAGAAAATCATGAAAGAAGTCGAAAAGATACCAAAGAACAAGATTGCTCAGCTTTATGATGTAGTTCACCTTTTCAGGGTAGAGGTCGAGAGTCCCAAAAAAGCGCCTAAAGACATGTGCATTGAAGCTAAAAAATTTTCGGGATTTGGAAAGATATATCCACTGAAGAAAACGCAGTGCTTGAGGAGATACAGGCGAGACGCAAAAGGACATATAGAACAAGGGTTCTGTGAGAAAATATCTTTTAGATACCAATATCATCTCTTATTATCTTAAAGGCATCGAAAACTGGAAGAATTAGTATTTGGACCCTACAAAAACAAATCCTTTATTCCACCGTCAGCAGAACGTGACAAGATCAAGCGGGAGATCGCGATAACGGATGAAAAGATTGCTGAGATTGTCTATGGGCTTTATGGGATAACGGAGGAGGAGAGGAAGATAATAGAGGTAAAGTCAGAGGCGCTGAACCCGCGATAGTGATGTTCAGTGTGATTTAAGTTAAAATAGGGTAAGGAGGTAAAAATGAAAGAAGCCCTTCAGCATACAATTAAAGCATTTATCAGGAAAGGCGAGAAGTATTATGTCGCAGAATGTCTTGAAATATCTGTGATAACTCAGGGGAAAACTCTTGATGAGGCTGTGGCAAATCTCAGAGAGGCAGTAGCTCTTCATTTAGAGGGAGAAGACCCTGAACAGCTTGGGCTTGCACCGAATCCGACATTGATTATCACTATGGAGATGGAGCCTGTAGTAAGTGTCGCCTAAGTTGAAGCGCCTTTACTGAAAAAGGAGTTCTACTCTGATTAACCTCATCTTATCTACTGCCGACAAAAAAAGTCAATTTGCAGGATCAGACTCAAATCTTATTCCTGACAAGCCTGAGTTACAATAAAATACTTTTCTTATGTTCTCAGTTAGTAATTAGCATTTTTTTCGTTGTTTGCAGGAAATTTTGAATATATGATAGAATTATAAAATTTTTCATATTTATTTACGGTCTTAGTTGTTTTTCTAAAATAAATATATTTTTCAAAATCCTGGTTGCAACCAACCGGTAATCAAAGAGGGAAAATGGGAATTACAAACGTGCTTTTTTCAGGGGTAGGAGGACAGGGGATTATCCTTGCGAGCAGGATTTTAGCCAAATGCGCCTTTATCTCGGGATACATGGTAAAAGAAAGCGAACTGCACGGCATGGCGCAGAGAGGCGGGAGCGTCACAAGCCATGTGCGTTTCGGGGAAGAAGTATATTCTCCCTTGATCCACAAAGGGAAAGCCGACTTTCTGGTTGCGCTTGAAGAGCTGGAAGGGCTGCGATACGCCTATTATCTCAAACCGAAGGGGAAGGTGATCCTGAACCAAAAAAGGATAATGCCTTCTTTTATTAATCCGGCTGTCGCTCCATATCCGGAAGATGTAAAAGCCCAATTGGAGGCTATGGATTTTCACGTGGATTATGTGAACGCCCTGGAAATCGCAACCAACCTGGGCAATCCCAAGGTGGAGAATATCATTGTAATGGGTATTCTTTCCCGGTATTTGTCCTTCACTCTCTCTGCATGGGAAACGGTGATAAAAGAATCCGTGCCGGTAAAGACAATCGAGATAAACCTTGCCGCTTTCAATAAAGGGAGAGAGCTTGCAAAGGGAAAAGCATAATGTTTTGGCAAAAAGATATTGAGACTATCAGTCGCAGCGCGCTTGAAGAATTGCAGTTGAAAAGATTGAAACAAACCGTCAGTCTGGCCTGCAAAAATATCCCTTTCTACAAAGAACAATTTTCAAAATTAAATCTTAAACCAAAAGATATAACCTCTTTAAAAGACGTCCCTAAATTGCCTTTTACTACCAGGGAAGATTTGCGTGAAAACTACCCGTTTGGTATGCTCGCCGTAGCAAAAGAACAGGTTGTGCGTCTTCATACCTCAAGCGGTACCACAGGGAAACCAAAGGCCATCTTTTTTTCAAAAAAAGACGTTGACAGGGCTGCCGAACTAATTGCCCGCTGCCTGATTATGACGGGAGTAAAAAAAGACGATGTGCTTCAGAACATGATGACATACGGGTTATTTACTGGAGCACTCGTCATGCACTACGGCGCCGAGAAAGTGGGGGTATTGGTCATTCCTGCCGGCCCGGGGAATACGAAGAGACAGATTGCTCTTATGCAGGATTTCAAAACTACCACCCTCCATCTTACTCCAAGCTATGCGCTCTATCTTGCCGGAGTAATGAATAATGAAGGACTCGATCCCAAAGATTTTTCTCTCCGGAGGGCGTATATGGGTTCCGAACCCTACTCCGAAGAAACAAGAAAAAAGATAGAAAAGTTTTTCAAGATCGACGTATATAATTCTTACGGATTGTCCGAAATGAACGGTCCGGGAGTCGCCTTTGAATGTACTGAAAAAAACGGGATGCATCTCTGGGAGGATAATTTCATCATGGAGATAATCGACCCTGATACGGGCGAAAGAATGCCCGAAGGGGAGAAGGGCGAACTTGTCCTCACAACCTTATACCGCGAAGCTATGCCCATTCTGCGTTACCGCACAAGAGACATCGCCATGATAATTCCGGGTAAATGCAAATGCGGCAGGACCCACCGCCGGATTTCACGCATCATCGGGAGAACGGATGACATGATTATCGTGCGCGGGGTGAACATCTTCCCTCAACAGATCGAGCGGGTCCTGATGGGCATAAAAGCCGTAGCCCAGAATTATCAGATCGTCCTCGAGTCCTATGACCTGATGACCGTGAGAGTGGAAATATCAAAAGAACTGTTCGACGGGAAAGTGGAGCATTTAGTGAGTCTGCAATCCGAGATAACGGAAAAATTAAGGGCTGAAATCCTTGTAAAGCCGAAAGTCGAACTCCTGGAACCCGGCACTTTGCCGGTAAGCGAGGGAAAAGCGACAAGGGTCATTGATAAAAGGATATTGTAAGAACTCATCAGTTGCATACCTTGAAAGGCAGGCATGATAAAAACCCTTTTGAATGCGACAAAAATTTGGCCTTATTCACCTGACGGCACTTTTAACCTAAAGTGCATTTTAGATGAACGTATGCTGCCATGTGTAAATAGTACATTATGGAGTCGCCAAAAGCTTTTTTATCATGCCTGCCTTTCAAGGTGGGAATATGTTTTGTAACGTTTAGTATAATTTAATTATGAGACTTTTAATAATATTCAGTCATCAACTATAGGAGCGCCCAATGGACAAATTAAGACAGCTTTCGATCTTTTCCGAAAATAAGCCCGGTAGGCTTAGAAAAATAACAAAGGTCCTCGCGGAAGAAGGCGTGAACATACTTGCAATAAATATTGCGAGTTCAAACGGTTTCGGTGTAATAAAGTTCATTGTCGATAAATTCGAGCCGGCTTACCAAAAACTCAAACAAAAAGGTTTTACCGTCTCTCTCAATGAAGTGCTGGCTATCGAACTGACGGACAGACCTGGGGGCTTATTTGAAGTAGCCGCGCTTTTATCCAAAAAAAGAATAAATATAGAGAACGCTTATGTATTGATATTAGAATCCAGGAAAAAGGCTTTCCTGATAGCAGATGTGAAGGACATCGAAAAAGCAAAAAAACTTCTGGAGCATGAAAATCTGCGCTTTTACCGGGAAGAAGGACCCAAAAAGAAAAAAACTGCAAGGAGAGTAAAATGATCTGGAACAAAGAAGCGGAGTCTATGCGCGTTGGGGAAAGGCAAAAATTGCAGCTCGAAAGAATGAAGGCAATCCTCAAACGAACATATAAGAATGTTCCCTATTACAAAAAACGGTTTGACGAAATGAAACTCAAGCCCGGAGATATAAAGAGTCTTAAAGACATACAAAAACTGCCTTTCACCACAAAGACCGATTTACGAGAAGGATATCCTTTTGGATTCTTCGCAGTTCCGCGCAGGGAAATAGTAGAGTTACACACTTCATCCGGAACAACCGGAAAGCCCACAGTATCGGGATACACAAGGAGAGACATAGAAATCTGGGGTGAAGTGATGGCGCGTGCACTCGCTATGTGCGGAGCGACAAAAGACGATATCATTCAAAATGGTTATGGTTACGGCTTATTTACGGGTGGACTTGGTGTGCACTATGGTGCTCAAACGATCGGGGCAACCGTAGTCCCTGTTTCTGCAGGGCAGACCAAAAGGCATCTCGACATTATGCAGGACTTCGGGTCTACGATCCTCACCTGCACACCTTCCTATGCGTTATATTTAACGGAAGCAGCCGAGGAAGCAGGCATTAATATAAAGAAGTTGAAACTCAAGGCGGGATGCTTTGGCGCTGAGGTTTGGACGGACAGGATGCGGGATGAAATCGAGAAGAGGTTCCATCTTATCGCTCTCAATATCTACGGACTGACGGAAATAATTGGACCCGGCGTTGCGCAGGAATGCGACCAAAAGAACGGACTCCACATTGCCGAAGATCACTTTTACCCTGAAGTCATCTCTCCGGAGACGCTTGAACCACTGCCGGACGGAGAGAAGGGAGAACTGGTGCTTACTACGTTGACCCGTGAGGGCATGCCGATGATCCGTTTCCGGACGAGGGATGTCACTACGTTAAGACGAGAGCGCTGTAAATGCGGACGAACTCTCGTACGGATGGACCGCGTCACCGGACGCACGGATGATATGCTGAAAATCAGGGGTGTTCTGATCTTTCCTTCTCAGATTGAAAAAGCGCTACTTGAGGTCAAAGGAGTAGAACCGCATTATCAGATTATCGTAACCCGACCACAGCACCTTGATGAAATAGAGGTGCAGGTCGAGACTTCAAAGAAATTATTCTCGGACGAAGTAAGACGCCTTGAGGAAGTAAGGAATAAAATTGAAAAACACATAGAAAGTGCGATCGGGTTGAGGGTGAAGGTAACGCTCGTTGAGCCGAAGACCCTTCCGCGCAGTGAAGGCAAAGCAAAGAGAGTTATAGACAAACGTCAACTGTAAAGGAGAGAGCTATGGAAGTAAAACAGATATCCCTGTTTTTAGAGAATAAAAAAGGAAGATTGTGGGAAGCTATGGACGTCCTTGCAAAGGCGCAAATCAACATCCGGGCCCTCTCAATCGCAGACACATCAGACTTTGGAATCCTGCGTTTAATTGTACCCGATCCGGAAAAGGCAAAAAAAGTTCTGACGAAAAGCAATTTTACCGTCAGAGAAAACGATGTGATCGCGGTCGGCGTATCCGACAAACCCGGAGGATTGGCCGGGATACTAAAGGTCTTGACCGACGCGGATATCAATGTCGAATATATGTATGCCTTTGTCGAGAAAAGCGGTAAAAAAGCGGTCGTGGTATTACGGATGGACAGCCTAAGCAAAGGCAAAACAGCGCTGAAAAAAGCCGGAATTAGCGTACTGTCACCTAAAGAAGTTTATAGTCTGTAAACTCCCTGTTTGGAGTTTGTTTGTAAACTCAACGTCTGAAAACAAACGGCAGGGCTGATACGATGAAAAGGTCTTGTAGCGACACCTTAATGTACTTTAATGCAGCGCTACAACCTTCTTCTGAAAGACATCGCAGGTCGGATCTACATTTATGTGTTTAAAATATGGTCCTCTGTCGCATTAGAAGACTTTTCATCGTGTCTGCTCTGCCGTTTGTGCAACATTTAGGTAAACGGTTTTTATTTAGAGCGGCGCCTTGTCACAAAAACACAGGGTCTGCGTGAAATAACGACATTTACCCCTTCAGAGTCGAGCTTTTCTTTAAGTAGTGCTTCCGTTTTCTCGACATCGTAAGGGTCGATCACTTCAACGGAATTCGCGCCGCAGGCCTTGCAGAGTCCTTCGAGAGAGGTTTTTCCGCCCTCTTCTCCTTTTGCAGTTATACCGGTTAACGGCGTCGGCTGGTGCCCCGTCATTGCTATCGCTGAATTATCCAGAATAAGAACAAGGATATTTGCCCTGTTATAAACGGCATTAATCAATGCAGGTATCCCGGAATGAATAAAGGTGGAATCCCCGATAACTGCCGCCACTCTTTTTACCCCTTGTTTGGAAATTCCTGCCGCCTTGCTGATGCCCGCTCCCATGCAGAGACATGTATCCACTATTTGATAGGGAGGATTGGCTCCCAGCGTATAGCAACCGATATCACCGGCAGTGAATGCCGGCTGGGCCGCTTTAAGCGCAACATAGAGCTTACTGTGAGGACAACCGGGACACAAGACAGGCGGCCTTGGCGTTAACGGCTTTGAAGGTTTATAAGCGCTCTGACCCGTACTCCAGCCATGGACATACCCGGATAAAACATCCGGTCCGAGCTCCCCTGTAAGGCTGATCTCTCCTGAAAGCTTACCCTTCACCCGGGAAGAATACCTCCTTGCGATCTCTTCCACAAAGGGTTCCCCTTCTTCCAGGACCCAGACTTCTTCAAGATCTTTCACAAACTCTTCGATCAATGTTTCGGCAAACGGATAATAAGAAATCTTCAAAACGTCATATTCAGGGCCGTACTCTTTTGCATAGACATACCCGAGACCACAGGCTATGATTCCTTTTTTCCGGCCGGTCTTAAAAGACTTATTTAATCCCGATTCTTCCCCCCATCGTCTCAGGCTTTCCTGTTTTTCGTTTAAATTTCTGTGACATCTCAAGACGTTGCTTGGAACTGCAATCATGTTCGCCGGGTCTTTCTTCAGCAAAAGAGGATTCGGGTCCCGCACGGCCCCGATCTCCACCGGAGAGTAGGTATGGGAAATCCTTGTCACCGTTCTCAGCATAACAGGGAGTCCCGTCTTTTCCGACAATTCGAAGGCCATGATCGTCATGTCCCTGGCCTCCTGTGAATCGCACGGTTCAAGGCACGGGATTTTAGCAAATTTCGCATAGAAACGGGAATCCTGTTCGTTCTGTGAAGAATACGCTCCGGGATCATCCGCAACTGCAAGCACCAGCCCTCCTCTAATCCCAAGATACGCGGCAGTCATCAAAGGGTCTGACGCGACATTAACTCCTACATGCTTCATGGAACAAAGCGCTCTCTTTCCAGCATAGGAAGCGCCGATGGCGGTTTCAAAAGCCACTTTTTCATTAACCGCCCATTCCACATCACCGGTGAAATTATGAGAGATATATTCCAGAATTTCAGTAGCCGGAGTTCCGGGATAACTTGTTGCCATAGAAATCCCTGCCTCTATCGCGCCCCTTCCGATTGCGTCATCACCCGTCAGCAAGGCTTTATTCATTTGATTTTGTTTCACCTGAAAACACCCCTTTAAAGATTTTTTACAAGCATATTTTATAATTAACTGCGATTTTCTTTCAATGAAAATGATTTTACCAAATCCGGATTTTGACTCTTTACTAAGGAGTTCATAAGTAAAGCCATACACCCTCACCCTTGCCCTCTCCCCTCAAGGGAGAGGGGAGGGGATAAAGGGGAGGGTGTTTAAATGTGTCCTTACTTATGAACTCCTTGGTAACATAGAAAAAGCAGTTAACCACAGAGACACGGAGGCACAGAGTTGAAAAGTAAGAAAAAAGGCCGGTATGCATCCTTCACCTTAGCGGTGAAACAAAATTATTCGACATCACATTGTTTTCTCAGTGCCTCAGTGGTAAATAAACTGCTGTTTTTATGTTTAAAGTTTTGCGCGCTCTACGAGTCGTAGACAATGTCATTTTTTGCTACCAATTGCCGGATTGATGATTGTAAAATATTCATTCAATGAAAGGAATTATTGATTTTCATACCCATGCTTTTCCTGATGAGTTGTCGGAAAGGGTGATAAAGATGCTCGAAGACGAAGGAGGCGTCAAGGCTCGTCTTGGCGGTAATCTTTCCTCTTTGCTGGCTTCTATGGACAACTGCGGTATTGAAAAGAGCGTTATCTGTAATATAGCTACAAAACCGGCGCAATTTGATTCAATTCTGCAATGGTGCAAAAAGATCGGGTCTGAAAGAATTATCCCGTTTCCTTCTTTTCATCCGTATGATCCTGATTTTAAAGATAGAATTGATGAAATAAAACGCGAGGGCTTTAAAGGCATAAAATTTCATCCCTACTACCAAGATTTTACAATAGACGAAAAGAAGCTTTTCCCGGTTTATAAAAAAATTTCCGATGAGAATCTTATTCTGGTAATGCATACCGGCTTTGATTTTGCCTTTCAGCGTATAAGGATAGCTGACCCGGAAAAAATACTTACAATTATTGAAAAGTTTCCTTCCCTCAAATTGGTCACAACACATCTCGGGGCATGGGAACAGTGGGGAGAGGTCGAGCAATTTTTACTCGGGAAACCGATTTATATGGAGATATCATTCTCGCTTGATTTTTTGGATGCTACCGTAAAAAAAATCATATCCAATCACCCTTCGGAATACATCCTTTTCGGCACGGATTCTCCATGGACGGACCAGCAAAATTCGGTTTCTTTATTAAAGGGCCTGCAACTCGGAGAAGAAAAAGAAGCGCGTATTTTCCGTGAGAACGCCGTCAAACTCCTGGCGTCGGTATAGAATTATCATTTTTCGTCGTGTATCGAAGCTTTTTATTTGTAGTTAATGAAAACGTTTCTGTCTTATAGGAGACTTAAAACAAAACAATTTTCTCAGTTACTCCATCAAATGTGCATAGCAGCGGAATCTTTGAGTGTGTTTGCAACACCTACGAGCAAACGTTTTCGACTATATGAAAGAACTGAGGATTACCAGTATAAATACTACTTATCTTGAATATCATCAGATTCGTTTGTTTCTTCATCCCGTACGTCATTTGTCAAATGCTCGTACAAACTCTTGCTTCTCAAGATATCAGCTAATGTAGCCTGTACAGATTGGCTGTATAAATTCTTGTTTTTCATGACATCGTCAAGCGCAGCTCGCACAGATTGGCTGTACAAACTCTTTGTGTCTCTTAAGATATCAGATAACGAAGCCTGTACAGATTGGCCGTATAAATTCTTGTTTTTCATGACATCGTCAAGCGCAGCTCGCACAGATTGGCTGTACAAACTCTTTGTGTCTCTTAAGATATTAGATAAGGACTGTGATGTTATCATTTGATTCTTACTCTCCTCAAAATCTCGAACCTCATTAATGGATTTTTCTTTAACAGGAACTTTCAGGAAGTTCTTCCCGTGTTGAAGAAAACGTTCAGAATTATACATATAAAAAAGTTTAACACCGGCCTTCGTTGATATTTCATCAATAAGTTCAGGTCGAGGACCAATGGTTTTCTTCCCCTTTGATTCAACTATGAGCCACCAATCTTCTTTGTTGTCATCAGTAACAAAAATGACATATTGATGTTCCTTTTCACGAATTTCCTCAATAATCTGATGCCAAAGAATTAGATCGCCATATTCTCTTCTGAAAACTAATCCTTTGTTGAAATATGCTTTTTTCTTTTCACCATTTCCTTTTTCTTTGTCCATATAGCCAGGTGGCTGGTATAATTCATATCTAATTTTTCCTTCTTTATATATATCTTCTAATTTTTGCTGAGAATCAGGTGGTAATCCTATTTTCCCATTTATTAAGGAATCAATTTCATCTCTTATTTTGTCATTATCCCCTACCCCTGGTTGTTCATTTTCTTTCTTTTTTAAATCCTTTAATAATGCTTTAAATAGACCATCAAATGTTTTATTAAAATTTTCAGGATTTATTGAGGAGTGTCTATTTGTTAGGTGCAATTTTTCTAAACTCTTTCGTAATTCGTCTTTAGCTTTTATTAATATAGTCTCCACATCAGAGAACTTATTTACTTGCTCTGCAATGACACTTAAACGATTTTCCTGATATTCCAATGCCACTTGGTAGGGAATCCAAAGACGATCAGAAATCTTTTTTAACAACTTTATGAAGTCTGCACGAACATCTTCCGAATAACGATATAGATTTGTAAATATATTGGTATCAAGTATAAAAACACATTTCCCCCACAATTTATCAAAGTCAGTATCACTAAGCTGATAATAGTTACCGAAATATTTTTTCATCTTTTTTGCCTTCCAAATAAACTTTATTCCCATTTCTAATCTACACCATTTTGACCATTTTGTGAAGCGACAAGTACAGGAAGGAGCAAACCGAGGCCGGAAATCTCTCGCTGCGCGGACTTCTATGTGAATTCAATGAGACTATTGATGGAAAAACGTGAAAAAACATACCTAAACAAGGAAGTGGCTAAAATATGTACAATATATGGACAAATGCTGTATAATATTATATGAAAAAGAAAAGACTGGCTGAAAGCGCGGAGGAGTTTGATCGCAGGTTCGACGCCGGAGAGGACATACATGACCTAATTGATACGGCGAAGGCCGAGGTAGTCCGTTACGGCAAGAAGGTACGTATCACAATCGATATGTCGGAAGCGCTCGTCAGCGAAATAGACGAGATAAGAAGAAAGATAGGCGTTGACCGGGGAGCATTGATTAAGGTATGGCTGCATGAGAGGGTAAAACAGGAAAAGGCCGCTACGGGAAGTGCCCGATAATATAATTGTCTTGAACACTAATTGTGTTTACAGTCCTTGTAAGCGCAACGCTTGACTTGCTATCATTATCAGCTTATACGAAAGGAAAAGAATGAATGTTTTGGACCTGCCTTTTAATAAGATCCTATTGATTAAAAAGTCGGATGAACCCGACACGATTCTTATGCTTGAAGACGGTGCAAAATATCAGAATCATTTAGGCACCATTCATGCATCTGCTCAATATGCACTGGCTGAAGCCTCAAGCGGGGAGATCCTGGAAAGAAACTTTGGCGACTGGAACGGAGCTTATTTCCCCGTAGTGAGGAGGGTTGAAGTCAAATATAAAAACCCGGCAAAGGGAAGACTATTTTCAGAAGGCTTTATTGACGCAGACAGAGCCATTAAGGCAAAGAAAGAACTCTCGGAAAAGGGACGAACCCTTGTGGACGTCATAGTAAAGATCGTGGACGAAGGGAAGAACATCACCTTTGAAAGCACATTCACATGGTTTATTGCAAAAGCCAAAAAGTAAAAAAACAAGGGGTAGATAGTAAGAAGTTGAGATCTGCGTTGACAGATGTTGTAAAGGCAACTCTTGACTATTGCATATAATTTCGTTTCAAACTTCAAATGTATGAATATTCAGGCAATTGATTACATTTTATGTGCAAGTTCGCAGCAGGTTTAAAGGAGTTTTAGTCTTGTAGCTTAAAAAAGCCCTGCTTGCCCTTTTATCTCTTTCCTTTCCAATTGCTCGAAAATCTTTACTTTGCCGAATTCACCGTCATAGCCGGGTACGATATGAACTTGTCCTGAACGCATCCTTGCTATTGCTTCCCTTAAAAGGGGAGAGCCTGCTCTTTCTATGTCATCAAGCGGTATGTCCATAAGTATTGTAAACTCGTTTCCAAGGGTCTCGATGAGATTGAAATACTGTTTATTTACTGCCTTGCTGTTTACACCAACCTTAATTACCTGAGCTATTATTTCCTGGAGTGGAATGATTGAATAAAAAGGCGGCGCATCTTTCGGCCTGAATCCGTGTTCCCTGACTGCCAGTTTTTCAACCCTGTGCATGACGCCGATGGTGACCTTTTTTCCACAGACGGGACAGAGATAATTATTGCGAATTGTCTCCTCCGGAGAAAGGTTGACCCCGCAATTCCTGTGACCGTCATAGTGATACTTTCCCTCTTCAGGAAAAAATTCAATCGTTCCGGCAAACCCTTTTTTCGTTTTTATTGCGTTTGTAATAAATTCATAGGAGACGTCCCTGGCAAGATCAGACGTCTCAAAAATATTTGCTTCCCTTCCGAGTTTTGCAGGCGAATGGGCGTCTGAATTCGAGATGAGCGTAACAGAGTCAAGTGCGGGAATCCTCCAGTTCATCAGAGGGTCGGAGGACAATCCGGTTTCGATTGCGTGGATATGGGGCGTCAGTTCCTCAAAACATTCCTCAAGCGAGTCAAAACCTGAGGCCGCTCCAAAGACGGAGAAATGAGGAGTCCATGCGTGCGCCGGAACAAGCATGGCTTTATCGGAGCTATCAAGGACAATCTTCAATAGTTCTTTCGCGTCAAGCCCAAGAATAGGTCTGCCATCTGAAGAGAGATTTCCTATCCTTGAAAGAGCCGCATTGATTTTTGAAACAGTGTGAAAATCGGGCGCAAAGATAAGGCTGTGGATCTTTCTCACCTTGCCTTTCTTTGAGTAAATGCAGCTAATTTCCGAGGTAAGCATAAAGAATACATCGGCACTGCAGGATGCAGGAACCAGGTTATTCTCCACATAATTATTATTTAATTTAAATAAGTTACTATCTACTTGTTCAAGTTTTTGTTTATATTCATCAAACCACTCCGGATGCGTAAAATCTCCCGCTCCGATGACGGTAATGCCTTTTAACTGGGCCCATCTATGGAGGCTTTCCAAAGACATCTCTTTGCTTGTAGCACGGGAATATTTAGAGTGAATATGAAGGTCGGCTATAAAGCGCATATCAGGCGGGATTCTGTTTTCTCTTATGCCATAGGATATACACAACAATAAGTAATACACAGGCAATAACAATATAAACCGTCCACTGTCTGCTCACTTCCATTATCTTTTCCTGATTATTTCCAACGAAATATCCGATATACGCAAGTATCCATACCCAGACGGCAGCGCCGAAGGCGGTATAGAAACAGAACTTGCCGAGATGCATCCTCCAGAGTCCGGCAGGGAAGGAAATATAGTGCCTTACACCAAGGATCAGCCTTCCTATGAATGTGCTGATAGTCCCGTGTTTTAGAAAAAATTTCTCGCCCTTTTCAAAATGTCTCTGTGAAACACCGAAATATTTGCCGTACTTTAAGATGAAGGGCCTTCCCAGAAATACGGCTATGGAATAGTTGAAAAGAGCGCCGAGAACACTGCCCGCAGTTCCCGATAAAACTACTCCCGTCCAGCTCATCTGACTTTGAGCTATAAGATATCCTGCAGGCGGAATAACAAGTTCTGATGGGAGAGGGATAAATGTACTCTCAACAAACATTAGAATGAAAATACCGGGATAACCCATTGTCCCTATTGTGTCAATCAACCATCTGAAAAATTCGTGCATATAATTTCTACCGATAAAAAAATTGGTCGGGGCGAGCAGATTTGAACTGCCGACCACTCGCACCCCAAGCGAGTGCGCTACCAGGCTGCGCTACGCCCCGATTCCTTGGATTACTACTGAAGCTGACTCAGAATATCCCTGAGCCTTTTTTTGACATGCTCGATTGCTCGTACAGGCTGGCGGCTATCTCTTTTCTGTACATCCTGCTGCACATCCTGCTCGGGGTTGGGGTCTGAATTGCCCGAGCTAAAGCCGAGTCTTTTTCTTACGCCTTCTATAGTATATCTCTCCTGATATAAAAGCCTTTTAATCGCTAACAGGAGTTCGACATCCTTTTTGATATAAACCCGCTGACCCGATTTGTTCTTCCTTGGCTTGAGAAAATTGAATTCAGTCTCCCAATACCTAAGGACATACGGCTCTACCCCGACAATCTTGCTTACTTCTCCGATCTTGTAAAATAGTTTATCCGGAAATGGCAAGTATGCTTTGAGGCTTTCAGAAGCCGCTTTATACATCTTTTGTTTCCATGACACCCTTTAACTGATTGCTTGCCCTGAACGTAATCACCCTTCTCGGCGTTATCTCAAGGTCTTCGCCTGTCTTGGGGTTGCGTCCCCGTCTGGACATCTTCTGTCTTACATTGAAAGTGCCGAACCCGGATAACTTCACCGATTCGCCCTCAACAAATGTCTGCTTCATTGTATCAAAAAGTATCTCGATAATCTCCTGCGCCTCTTTTTTGGAAAGTCCTATTTTTTCAAATATCTTTTCTACCAGGTCTGCCTTCGTCATAATATCCTTCCCTCAATTTTTTTAATTATATTAAGGACATACACTATTGTCAAGAAGAAATTGGTTGAATATATTATCCTAAATAAATAATTTTGTCAAAATTACTTGCACAAGCCGCCTGTTTTGCTGTATAAAAACAGTGATATGGTTTATGGAATAGGCATAGATCTCGTCAAGGTAGCGCGCATAAAGGAAGTCTCTGAAAAGTGGGGAGACAGGTTTCTCGAAAGGGTCTTTACAAGGGACGAGCTTGCCTACTGTTTCAGAAAACATTCTCCCTACCTGTCGCTTGCCGTCCGTTTTGCGGCTAAAGAAGCGTTTATAAAAGCGATTAGCTCCGAGGTTTCCGTTTCATTCACTGATATTGAAGTAACCAATACGGGTTCGGGTAAACCAGTTCTGAAACTTAATGAAAAACTTGAAGCTTTCTTCAAAACTAAAGGCATAATAAAAATACATTTAAGCCTAAGTCACGAGCACGAGTACGGAGTGGCCTGCGTTGTTTTGGAAACGTAATTAACCCGTATTATTCATGAATGTATATTGCGGATATAGTATTTTTGCGGTTTTAAATTCCGTGGAGATATATCGGAACGGAATTTTCCTCGGAGGGCGGCAGCCCGAGAATGAGCAAAAATATTATGTCCGTAATATGTTATAGCCAATTTATGAATAATACGGGTTAAGGCGGACTTAATGGTGTTTCTTTGGGCGTTATTGGCCCTTTTGGCTTTTCTCCTGTTTCCATTTTTTCCCCGCCCTCTTCTGCAACAACCTCATCATACTCGGGGACGACTATTCCGCGTCTGACCATGATGCTATAGATAAGATTAGAACGGTGAGCAACATATCTGCTATTGCCGAGAGGATTGAATTTCCTGGGATTCGGAAGCACGGCGGCAAGGTGTGCCGCCTCTTCCGGTCCGAGATCTGCCGAGGATTTCCCATAATAATGCCGCGCCGCCGTTTCAATGCCGAATATCCCTGCGTCTCCCCATTCAGCGACGTTAAGATACAGTTCAAGAATTCGCTTTTTTGACAAGACCCGCTCCATCCGCCACGTAATGACTGCCTCCCTGATCTTTCTTACGGGATTTTTGGAAGGTGAAAGATACAGGTTCTTCGCAAGCTGCTGGCTGATGGTACTGCCTCCCAATTTGAATTTCTTTGCCTTTACGTCTTTCTCGAGAGCCTTCTGTATTGCTTCATAATCAAACCCTTCATGGCTCCAGAACTTGTCGTCCTCTCCGATAAGCACCGCTTTAATAAGATATGGCGATATGCGGGACAAAGGCGCCCATTTCTGCTGGACCCTGTATTTCTTCCCCTCCCGCTGCCATTCCTTTTCACGGTATTCCATAAATGACGTTTTCTTCGGGTTCGCTTTTTTTAATTTTGAAAAATCCGGCACAAAAAACAGATATAGCATTGAAGCAGCAAAGGAAATACCTATAAGAATAAATAAGTTCTTCCTCATTTTATGTGGGTAATTACATCCCCTCCCTTGAGGGGAGGGGATTGAGGGGAGGGTGTTTAAATGTCACTTTACTTATGAACTCCATAATAACTGCTCCACATCAGTTGATCTTTTTCTGAGGCATTTTGCCACTGATTTAATCACCCTCTCCCCTCAAGGGAGAGGGAATCGATTATTTCATCTCTCATCTCCGCACTCGGCGGATTCGCCGGGGCGAAAAGGGAGATGGACTCTACACAATCAGCTTGAGAAAGAACCGATAAACAAGAGTCGCTTATGCCTGGATTTCCGTGCCAATGCCTTCTTTCGTAAATATCTCGAGCAGCAGGCAGTGCGGTATCCTGCCGTCTATGATATGCGTCTTGGCCACCCCGCCTTCAAGCGCCTTGAGACATGCCTGTACCTTGGGCAGCATCCCGCCTGTGATGGTGCCGTTTTCAACAAGTTTCTTTATCTGGGTCTTCTTCAGTGTCGAGATAATCTTTTCGTTCTTGTCCAAAATCCCCGGAACATCCGTCAGAAGGATAAGCTTCTCCGCCTTGAGAGAGGCAGCCACCGCAGCAGCTACATAATCGGCATTTATATTAAGCGTCTCACCCTTCTGCCCCACTCCTACAGGCGATACTACGGGAATGAAACCTTCATTCTTGAGACTGATCAATATTTGCGGATCAATGCTTGTCACCTCTCCCACGAGGCCTAAATCTATAATCTCTTCAAGCCCGGCCTTATCAGACTTTTTCATCAATTTCTTTTTGGCCTTTATCAGTCCGCCGTCTTTTCCGCTCAGGCCTACTGCCTTGCCGCCATGGTTGTTTATGAGAGATACTATCTCTTTATTAACAAGACCGCCGAGGACCATTTCAACGATGTCCATTGTCTCTTCGTCGGTAACACGCTGCCCCTGAACAAATTTCGGCTTTTTGCCCATCTTCTCCATCATCGCCGATATCTTCGGTCCCCCGCCATGTACTATAGCAGTCCTAATGCCAATGAAATTCAGCATAACTATATCTTTTGCAAAAGATTCCTTAAGCTCTTTTTTGACCTGCGCCGCGCCGCCGTATTTAATTACAAAAGTCTTGCCGTAAAAATTCCGGATATAAGGCAGCGCCTCAATCAGGACTTCCGCCTTTGTAATTATGTCGTTCATAAAATCGCTCCCGATGTTGTTTTTCATTCTCCCCGCCGTCCAGGATTTATTGCCGTCATTTACCGCTTCTCAAAACACGGGATACACACAATCTTTCCATCCCTGAGTCTTGCCCGCGGCTCCATCACCTTTTCATTGCAGCCGGCACATCTCACGCTCGGATATATGCGGGCCTCCTCCGGCAGAGCCATGCCGCTCTTTGTGACCGTAAAGAGTTCGTCATACTTTGCATTCATAATAATATCAATTTTCTTTGCTTTTCGGCTGTGGACCATATTTAATACTTCCTCGGACCGGTCGCCCTTTGTATATCTTTCCCACATGCTTTTCTCTTCTTCAGTTTCCTCTGGCGATCTCCAGTCAACGGAAATCCTGATCCCCTCACCGGAAGGTCTTCTTATAAACGTATATACGTGCTTGCCGTAATCCCTGAAGATGAGGTTGCCTTTACCAAATGTGCACCCTGTCAGCACCTGCACGGCGTCAACCGCACAGGAGCTATTTTCAACAGTCGCAGTCAATTCTTCATCGGACGCCCTGTCTCCGAGCATTTTCAGGGCATAGAGAGATACCCTGTAGCCAAGGGCAAGACCGGGACAGGCATGACCGTGAAACGCAACAACATCCTCAAATGTCTTCATTTGAAATGATTTTACATCAAAACAAAAGAATTTTGCTAAAATTACAGCAGCGCCAGATTATCTCTGTGAATAATTTCATCGGAGTATTTGTACCCGAGTATTTTTTCTATATCGGAGGTTTTTCCCCCTTTTATCTTATCGATCTCGGCAGAGGAATAGTTAGTCAGACCCTTAGCTATGCGGCTGCCTTTTTTGTCGAGGCAGTGGATGGCGTCTCCCGTGTCGAAGCTTCCTTCTACGCTTATAATGCCGGAAGGCAGCAGACTTTTGCCGCCTTCAACCAGGGCCTTTACCGCGCCTTCGTCAAGGGTGATGCTCCCTTTTGAACGGCTGCCATAGGCGATCCAGCCTTTGCGTGAGGACATCTTTTCCTTGCTCGATTCAAACAAAGTTCCTAAACGGCTGCCCTCCATAAGAGCAATAAGCAACCCCTCCCTTTTGCCGCTGATTATATGTACGATAATACCGTGGCTCAAGGCCTTTTTTGCGGCAAGTATTTTTGAATACATGCCTCCGGTGCCTACCATACTGCCTGCGCTGCCTGCCTTCTTCAATATCTCAGGCGTTATTTCATCCACATATTCAATAAGCCTTGCCTTTGCATTCTGTCTCGGGTCTTCGGTATAAAGACCGTCAACATCCGAAAGGATTATCAATTTATCGGCTTCTACAATATTCGCAACCAAAGATGCAAGATTATCATTGTCCCCGAATTTGATCTCTTCGGTGGAAACCGTATCGTTCTCATTGATTATCGGGATGATCCTGTAGGAAAGCAGCGTCATGATGGTGTTCTTGGAGTTGATATAACGTTTTCTGTCGGAGAAGTCGTCCCGCGTAAGGAGAATCTGCGCCACTTTTTTCCCGAACTCTGCGAAGCTTCTCTCATATGCCCACATCAGCCGGCTTTGTCCGACTGCAGCAGCAGCCTGTTTCAGTTTGATATCTTTCGGCTTTTCAGTTAAGCCGAGCTTCGTCATACCGGCGGCGACTGCGCCCGATGAAACGACCACAACCTCATACCCTTTATCTTGCAATGCGGATATGTCTTTTGCTAACGAAGATATCCTTTTTGTATTAAGCCCCGCTTTTTCGTCGGCAAGGATATTGCTGCCGATCTTGATAACAAGCCTTTTCACTTTAAGAATCCCTTCAAAGGTTTTTATTTGATACCGAAATTATACATCGGCGGTGATTCTATTGTCATCAGGCAGGAAATAGCACAGGCTGATCCCGAATGTTTTCAGGAATGGCGGACAACCCCATAATAATATTATGGATTATCTGAACCTACAGCACCTTCAGCGCCGCTTCCGCGACTTTTGGATCGAACTGGGTGTTGTTGCAACGTTTGAGTTCGGAAAAAGCAAAATCTTTACCGGGCGCCTGTCTATAGGGCCTGTCGGCGGTCATTGAATCATAGGATTCCGCAAGATGGAGAATCCTTGCACACAGGGGAATTTGTTCACCTTTCAGGCCGTCCGGATATCCTTTGCCGTCTATCCTTTCATGATGGTGTCTGATCAAAGGGATGATATCTTTAAGATCCCCTATCCTGTCCAGTATTGTCGCTCCCTGCATGGGGTGTCTCTTGATTAATTCGTACTCCTCATTTGAAAGCCCCTGTTTCTCAAAAAGAGAATCATGCGAGCAAAGCCTGCCTATGTCGTGAAGGAGCGCCGCAATACGAAGGTTTCTCATCTCTTCATGTTTAACGCCTATAGCCTTCGCTATCGCCATGGAGTATGACGCCACCCTTTCGGAATGGCCTTTCATCCATTTGCATCTTTCGTCCAGGGCATGCACGATGGTTTCAACAAAACTCAAAAAGAGTTCATCCATGCTTTTATATGCATTGCAGACGTCGTCAAGCATTTCCACATATACTTCCCTGTTTTCCTCTGATTTGCGCAGTTGCATCCTCAAGTTCAATTCGCTCTGCCGCAGCGCCTCTTCCGTTTGTTTTTTGGCGGTAATATCTTCGACTGTTCCAAGATAATAGATAAGCTTACCCCTGCCGTTGCGGACGGCCTTCACATTCTCGGAAATCCATATTATGCTCCCGTCCTTTCTGCAGACCTGAGACTCGAACCCGCTGATAGAATCATTTTCCTGAAGCAAGCGGAAAAATTTTGCCTGCCGGTCAGGTTTTACATACAACTTATGCCACTTACCGGTCATGTCCTTCAGCAGCGCGGTTGTCGATTCATAGCCTAATATGCCCGCAAGTGCAAGGTTTGCAGTAAGATATCTATTTTCGGATGTAATAAGATAAATGCCTTCAAGCATGTTTTGGAAAATCAGGTTATATATCCCTGCCGGCAACGCTTCTGCTTTTTTCATTTCACAACTCCCCTTAAATAATATATTTTTATCATTAGACAAAGATAACAGATTGATGGAAATAAAAAATATCGTAGAAATGAAAATTTTCTTGTAGTACTTCTACTACATTAATTACGGGTTTATTCTACCAGTCTGTGCTTGACGGCATAGCGTATAATATCTCCGATACCGTGCAATTTCATTTTTTCCAGAATCCGGGTCCTGTATGTGCTGATAGTTTGAATACTGAGGGTCAATGCGTCCGCTATCTCTTTTACTTTTTTACCCGAGGCAAACATGCACATTACCTGATACTCACGGTCGGAAAGCGTCATGTGCGCGGGTTTTTCTTCATATACATCAAGCTCGGAAATGATCCTTTCAGCAAGGGATGAACTCACATACTTCCCGCCCTTCGAAATCTTTCTGATAGCTGCAATCAACTCCTCAGGCGCGCTTTCTTTTGTAATATAACCCGAGGCGCCGGCTTTCAGCGCCCTCATTGCGTATTGATCTTCAGGATAGATGCTCAACATCAGGACCGGCAGCTTTGGTCTCCTCTTCTTTAACTGTTTAAGAACTTCAAGACCGCTTGCACCCGGCATAGAGATATCTAAAAGCACAACATCATAATGCTCCTGAAACACCTTTGACAACAGCTCATCTCCTTTCTCCGCTTCAGCCGCAATAAGCATATCGGACGTTTCGGAGATAATCTGCTTCAATCCTCTGCGGACGATTGCATGATCATCGGCAATAAAAATCTTTATCATGAATTCACCCGGTTTTCTTTATAAGGTATCTCTACCTTCAACGTCGTGCCTTTTCCCTCATTTCCCGTAATCTTAACTTCACCTCCGAGCAGGTAGACCCTCTCTCGTATCCCGGTCAGTCCAAAGGCCCGGGTACTCGAAATCTGCGCTTCCGTGATGCCTTTGCCGTTGTCGCCGACTTCGAGCATTAGTTTATTCCACGGTCTGTTTATGAATGTTACATTCACTTTGTTCGCATCCGCATGTCTGACGATATTGGTCAGCGCTTCCTGCAAAATGCGGTAGAAAGCTATCGAAACGTTACGGTCAATAAAAAGCTCTTCGGTATCCGAAACAAGCTCACAGGAAATCCCGGTCCTCTTCTGGAACTCTTCTGCCTGCCACTCAATCGCTGCTGCGAGTCCGAGATCGTCTAACAATATCGGCCTCAGGGCGGTCGAAATCCTCTGCACTGTTTTGATCGCCGCATCTATCAGGTCCGACATTGACTTTGTTTTATCAAGAAGCGCCTCTTTATCTCCCGGTATTTTACCGCTTAAGCAAAACAACTCCATCTTCAGCGCCGTCAGCATCTGGCCGAGCTCATCATGAATCTCCCGCGCTATATACATCCTTTCTTCTTCCCGCGCGGATTCAAGATATGCCGAGAGGCTGCGCAACTGTTCCCTGGAGATCCTCAGTTCCTCTTCAGCCCTTTTGCGGACGGTGATATCTTCCACACAGCCTTCATAGTAATGCAGATTGCCGAGAGTATTATAAATAGCGCGCGCATGCTCTGAAATCCATATCCTGCCGCCGTTTTTTCTGTAAACCTCCGATTCAAATCCGGTTATGATGTTGTTTTTCTCGATAAGTTTGATAAATTCCTGACGGCGTCCGGGTTTTACATATACATTGCCGATATCCGTTATTTTCGTAATCAGCTCTTCGGGTGAACCGTATCCTAAAATGCGTGCAAAGGCGCGGTTTGCCGTTATACAACGGCCTTCTTTTGTCGTCTGATAGATGCCGCCGATGGCATTTTCAAAAATTGAGCGGTATTTTTTCTCCTCTTCGCGGAGCCTGCCGGAATCACTTTCTTTTTTATTCATAGTTTGCTATATTTGGACAATACTAATATTAATTTATAGTTTAGCATATGCTTCAAGGCAAAATAAAGGACAAAACGAAAAAGAAGAAACTAAAACCGCGTCTCCCCCTTGACGCCGTCATGAAACTCCGCAGCCATCCTGTTGCAACAAAAAAAGGAGCGAAAGGATACGATAGAAAACGCTTGAAGAAACAAGAGAGAAGCACGTTGGAAGAAAAAAATAGTTAAGCAAACTTATTAAGCAAACTTATTGATTTTTTTTGGATATTTTGTTATAGTTAAAGTGGATTTTCATGGAAGACAGGGAAAAGAAGGCGGCGCTTGAAGCGCTGTTGTTTCTCTCAGGTGAAGTTACGGCGCTCGCAGCTTTAAAGGATTCGCTGGGACTGCCTGAGGCGGAGATAAAAAAATATATGGAAGAACTCATCTCCGAATACGGAGAGAGGAATGCCGGCCTTCTGATAGTCGAAATTGCAGGCGGCTATCAGATGGTGACAAATCCGGAATATGCCGAATTGATAAAAAAATTCAAAAGCATGCAAACATCAAGCAAACTATCCATGCCTGCATTGGAGACTTTGGCCATTATAGCTTATAAACAGCCTATCATAAGGGCGGAGATTGAACAAATAAGGGGTGTAAGCTCCGACAGCGCTATCAGAACACTTTATGAAAAAAGACTTATTAAAATCATGGGGCGCAAAGAAGGTCCGGGCAGACCGTTCCTCTACGGAACTACGCGAGAGTTTCTCCAGTACTTCGGTCTGAAAGATCTTACGGAATTGCCGACCCTTAAGGAACTTATCCGTGAAGAAGCGGCTTAATATCAGGAGGTTATCATGAAAGGCATTTATCTTTTCATTCTTAGTCTTTTTATTACAATTTCCGTTTCAGGCGGCGCCTTTGCCAACACAACATACACCGTCAAAAAAGGCGATAATCCAAAATCAATCGCCAAAAGGTTCAATGTCACTACTAAAGCTATTCTCCAGGCCAACAACACAAAGTCGACAAACCTTAAACCGGGCACAAAGATAACCATCCCTTCGAAGAAAAAAGAAGCCCTTCGCAAAGACAAGACCGATGCGAAAAATATTAAAAAGACTGCAAGCAATAATATTAAAACCCTGCTGCATGAGGATTCCGCATCCCATATCGTAAAAAAGGGCGACACTTTAATGTCGGTAGGGAGGAAGTATTCAATAGCGGTCCAGGATATTAAAGAAATCAATGAACTTAAGTCGGCAAAGCTGCGAGTCGGACAGAAGCTTCTCCTGGGAAAAACGGTCCCCGATGAATATATTGTCCGGAAGGGCGACACCGTATGGAACATTGCAAAACGGTTTAATATTGATCCTCAGGACCTGATGGATAATAACGGCCTTAAATCCGATTCACTTATTCCGGGCCGTAAGGTTCTGTTAAAGGCCGCCGCCGAGATTCCGGAACCGAAAATTTATGACACAATCCTTTCACAGGCGCCTATGGAAACGGTTATCGAAAGCGCTCCGGGAACTTCGGCTCTCAAAGAACTGGGCCTTCAGGACAGACTTGTGCTTTTTGCAAAAAAGATGCTGAACATACCGTACAGGTTCGGCGGGAACACCCTTGTAGGCATTGACTGTTCCGCTTACGTTAAAAAGGTTTACAGCCTTGTCGGCGTAAGCCTGCCGCGTTCGGCAAGGGAACAATTTGCGGAAGGCAAGCCGGTTGATAACGGCGAACTCTCCATGGGCGACCTTGTATTCTTCAAAACTTACGCATCCTTTCCTTCTCATGTAGGAATATATCTCGGAGATAATTTATTTATCCACGCCTCGTCAAGAAGCAAGAAAGTAACCATTGACAGCCTTGAAACACCGTATTACATTAAAAGGTTTATCGGCGCCAAAAGACTGATCGAAGGGAAAAACGAGCAGGAAACAACGGGGCAAAAAAGCTGATCAATAAATCCACCGGTTGCAGAAAACAAGGTAAGACGTGCTAAAAAACCCTTCTAATGCAACAAGATATATAATTTAGATACACATAAATGCAAATCTTATAGCTTGTGAATTTCATCAAAAGGCTTGCCGATCGGCCATAAGTACATTAAGGTGTTGCTACAAGGCTTTTTCAGCACATCTTACCTTGTTTTTAAAAATTCATCTAATTAACCCGAAAATATAATTAAATTGTCATAGAAACTGCGGATGTATAAAATAAATTTATTTTTCGATACAATAGTGTACTTATTATAGATGTATTACCAAAATATTTTCATGCAATTACCATGAACTATCTTTTTAAATAAAATCATCGAGTTAAATAAATTTATTTTAGACATTCGCAGTTTTTGGGTCAACCCTCAAACATTACTTTTCCCATATCCGATATGTCGTATCCGCCGAGTGAGGATACGGTTTCCCTGAATTCTCTGTCTTCCCGGATAATTGTCAAAAGATTCCGGATCATTTCCAGATCAAGAAATTCCATAGGCACGGCAATATCATACCGTTCTTTTGCCACAGGAATAAAATCAAGATTAAGCGCCCTTGCCGATGCAAGGATAGCCAGCCCGGTGTCGGCTACTCCCGTCAGCACCGCTGATGCAACGCCCATATGAGTATACTCCTCCCGCTCATAACCTTTTACCGTATGCGGGTCGATACCAAACTCTTTCAAACATTTATCCGAAAGCAGCCGTGTTCCTGCGCCTGCCTGCCTATTTACAAATACTATGTCGCTCCTTGTCAAATCATCAAAGCCCTTTATATTTTTCGGATTGCCTTTGAGGACCAACAAGCCCTGCTCCCGGTAAACAAGGTTTATGAGGGCTATTTTTTTATCGCCGAGCAGCCTTTTGATGAACGGGACATTATATTCGCCGGTTTCTTCGTCAAGCAGATGCGTGCCTGCCATATGCGCCTCGCCTTTCTTCAGGGCTATTAACCCGCCCATAGAACCGACATGGGCCGATGAGAGTGAATATCCCGGATATCTCTTCTTCAGGATATTCGCAAGAAGGTCAAGCGCATTATCATGGCTGCCTATGCAAACAATCGTATTTTCAATTTCCTCCTTAGACCTGAGCAATTCGACGTCGATTTCAGAGCCGGCGCCAATCCCCTCCGACATGGCAGGTATCCGGATAAATCCGTCAGCGCGGACCAATGACATCAACACGCCTGCGCCACGGCTTACCGGAGTAGAAATAAACGTATCGCCGACCTTCCCTACCTTGACCCTAAGGAATTCTTCCTGTCCGGCAGGGGAAGCAACCTGTCTTGATATCTTTGTCAAGAGGGTCTCGGGTTTACGAATGTCCAGGCCAAGCCATTTATAGATAATCGGTTTTACAAATAAGTTGAATGTTATATAAGCAGACACGGGATAACCGGGTATGCCAAGTACGGGTTTGCCCTTTATTATCCCGAGGATAACGGGTTTGCCCGGTTTTATATTAATACCGTGCAGCAACACTTCACCGAGTCCTCTTATAGCCTCTGCAGTGAAATCTTCCGAACCGGCAGACGAACCGGCGTTTACAACAATGATATCGCCCATAGCGTGAGCGTCAAGGACCGCTTTTTTTAATTCCTCAAGGCTGTCAGGGACGATCCGGTATCTATCGTATTCACCGCCCCATTCCGAAACAAGACCGCCGAGGACCCTTGAATTGTATTCTATAATATCACCCCTTTTCAGCTCGGAGCCCGGCTCCACAATCTCATCTCCCGTAGGAATAATGATGACCTTCGGCTTCCTTCTGACTTTCACATCGATATGACCGCCCGCAAGCATGGCGCCGATATCAACCGGCCTGACCTTTTGGTTTTCAGGCAAAATCAGCTCGGTCGCCACGATATCCTCTCCGATTATACGCACATGCTGCCAGGGGGTGGCAGGGGAAATAATCTCGATGTACTCTTCCGTTATTACGCCATGCTCTTTGCTTACGGCTCTTATTATATTCACATCTTCTATCATTATTACGGCATTGAATCCGTCAGGCATGGGGTCTCCCGTATTGACGGGAACAGCTCCGGAGCCGATTCCAAGTTTCATGGGAGTTCTTTCGGAAGCGCCGAAGGTATCCGTGAATCTTACCGCATAACCATCCATAGCCGACGAGTGATAAAAAGGAGAGGATACTCTTGCGATGACCGCTTCCGCAGTAACCCTTCCAAGAGCATCAGGGACGCTGACCGTATCTCCGGAGAAAGGCTTTGTAATGCCTTCGGAATCAAGCCTGGTCAGCCATCGTGATAACGCTTCAGATAGCGGCGTGTTTTCGAGGAAAATGTTACGGGACATTACTGCTTGCCTAAAAGCTTTTTGATCATAATCTTCAATTCATCCAGATCCGACGATTTGACAATATAGGCTTCCGACGCCCATACGGCAAAGTCGTCCCTGTAATCATATGCCGTGGACATTATCACCGGTATCTTGGGGTTCTTTTCCTTCATCTGCCTTAAGATCCGGATGCCGTCCACATCGGGCAACAGGATATCGAGAGTCACAATGTCCGGATTCTCGCGCTCGAACATCTCCATCGCCTCTGCCCCGTTTGAAGCCACCACAACGTCATAGCCTTCGTCCTGGAACTCTTCTTTATAAAGCCTCTGAATATGCAGGTCATCATCAACAACCAGTATCTTCATTTCTCTCCTCCCTTTTTAGTTTACTCAATTCAACCGGTTTGCTCAGTAAACTCTTCAACATATTATGTCAAAGGCAAAAAAACCCTAAATGTGCTGCCCTCTCCCTGTTTGCTTTCAACTTCGATACTTCCTTTGTGCTCCTCGACAATCCTGTGAGTTATTGCAAGTCCCAGTCCGGTGCCGGTCTTTTTTGTAGTGAAAAAAGGATCGAATATATATTGCATATCCGTTTCGTTAATGCCCGGACCTGTATCCTGTATCTCAAAAACACATTTATCGTCTTTCACATAGTTTCTGACCGTTATCATGCTTTCAGGACTTACCGCCTGGACCGCATTTTTAAGGATGTTTAAAAGGGCCTCGCGGATCCTTGTCGGATCAATGTAGATGTTTGCGGAGTCACGGTATTCCCTGACAAGATTGATGTTCTTTTCGTCGATTTCGGATATAGCAAGAGATACGACATCTTCAAGTAGTTTCCCGGAATTAACCGTCTCTTTGTTCAGCCTTGTTTCCTTCACAAAACCGAGTATCTCATTCAGTATCCCCTCAAGCCTTCCGACTTCCTTGGCTACTATGTCGGCATATTCCTTTAGATTGCCGTCAAGCTTCTTCTCAAGCCTCCTTGCGAACCCGCCTAATGAAACGAGAGGATTCCTGATTTCATGGGCAACCCGCGCGGCAACCTCGCCAAGGGCTGCCATCCTCTCTGTTTTGACAACACGCTCGCGGAGACTCCGAAGTTCAGTGATGTCACTCAAGACATTGACCGTGCCGATAAACTCACCGGAGGTGTCGAAGATAGGCGAACTTGAGGTGATAAAGGTGCCTCCGAGATACGGGTCTTCCACTTCTTCCACAAACGCCTTCTTCTGTTCCACTGTTTTCTGATGGGGGCATTCTTTCCAGGGTCCGTTCATGCCGTGGAATACCTCATAACACTTCTTGCCTATTATTTCATCGGGAAGCTTACCCAATCTTTTACAAACGGCTTTATTTATATTCTTAACGACAAAGTCCTCCGTAACGAAATAGACCATGTCCGAGATGGACTCAAAAATATTTTCGAGTTCCTGCTCCGTCAACTTGACCCATTCAAAGAGCCGCGCATTTTCAACAGCCGAAGCTATATGGTTTGAAAAGGCTGTCAGAAACCTCATGTCCTCTTCGGCGATCAGCCTTTTATTGAAATAATTGTCTACCCAGAGAACGCCTATTGCCTTATCTCTCGACACCAGAGGGATTACGGCATAAGCCTGCGTGCCCATCTTTTGGATAAGGACCGCATCAGAGAGCGGTTCTTTGGCGACATCCAGGACATTGAGCAGTGTTTTTTCTTTCACAGCCCTTGTCAGGATCGTATTTTCCGTCAAAGGTATTTCTATGCCAAGGCTCAATCTGTCAAAGAATGAATCCTTTCTCAAAGGCCCCGCTTCAATATCCTTCATAATATCGGGCAAGGTCTTCCGCTCAATCGAGAGCCTGTCCCATATCTGAAAGGCTTCATCGTAACTGGCCGGCCCGACGCCCATGGCGCCCTTTAATACATTTTTATTTTCGTCAACAAGGAAGAGGATCGCACGGTTAAAACCGAGACCGTCACCCATGGTGACCGCCGTGAGCACCATACGCAGCAGCCTGTCAAGGTCAAGGGTTCCCGTCATCGCCGAGCTGATGAAAAAGAGCCGGGAAAGTTCCTGATTCCTTCTGACTAATTCCCTCTCGACATCCTTTAATTCAGATACGTCCCTGGATATGCCGCTGATGCCGATGACCTCGCCGGCGGCATTCTTGACCGGAGAGAGAGTGAGGGTAACCGTTATGATAGAACCGTCTCTTCGTTTCCTTAAGGTTTCAATCCTTCTAAACAGCTCGCCGTTCCTGACCCTCCGGTTATTCTCCCATTCAGGGTCAATAAGGCCTTCGGGGACAAAGGGCAGAAACTTTCCCAATACCTCTTCCTTTGTAAACCCGTATATCTTCTCCGCGCCTTGATTCCACGAGGTGATAATGCCGTTCAGATCGGAGGTAACGATTGCATCGGCTGAATTCTCTATAATCCCTTCAAGGTATTCTTTTGTCTGGGTAACTTCGTTGTAAAGCCTGAGTATTTCATCGTGGCATACCATCCTGTCGGTAATATCCTGAATAAACACGACACATTCGGTCACTTCGCCTGCTTCGTTCTTTACCGGATATACTGAAAGTTCGGCATAATACGTAGTGTCATCAAGGTTGACTTTTTGTGTTACCGTATTAACCTCTTTTGTCTCAAAGGTGACCTGTGCCGCGCAATGAGGACATATCCAGCTATGGTCATGGAATACTTCCCTGCAGTCCTTGTCTATGATGTCCTGCGAGGCTTTTTCGATCCATTTCTCTATAGATTTATTAACGGCAAGTATCCTGTAATTTTTGTCGATCATGACAATGCCGTCGCGGATATTGCTAAAAATGATCTCGGTAAATTTCTGCATATGTTCCATAAGCGACACCCTTAAAACCTTTCCCTTTTTATTGCATTCTGATAAAGCTCAATGTACCGCCCAGCTGAACTTTTCCATGAAAAATCCATCTTCATTCCATCGGCAATCATATTTTTCATCTTTCTGCCGTCGGTATAAACACAAAAGGCCCTTTTGAGAGCTTCAAGCAGAGCATAACGGGTATAATCATGGAAGAGGATCCCTGTGCCGCTTGATTTCAACGGATCAAAATCCTGTATGGTATCGGCAAGGCCGCCTGTTGACCTTGCAACGGGAATTGTGCCATATCTCATTGCTATGAGTTGGCCAAGTCCGCATGGTTCATATTTAGAGGGCATCAGAAAAAAATCGGAACCCGCATAAACCATGTGGGCAAGCCGGTCATTAAATCCGATATTAACCGAGATAGCGCCCTTGTATTTATCCGCCAGAGTCAGTAAAGCCCTCTGTATAGCGTCATCGCCTTTACCGAGAATAGCAAGCCTCACTCCATGAGAAAAAAGTTCCGGAGCGCATTGAACGACAAGGTCCATCCCTTTCTGTTCGGAAAGTCTGCCGACTATGCCGACGAGAGGCGCTTTCTCAGCTTCGGGATTGCCTTGTTTAAATAATGTTTTTATCAACTCCCTCTTGCAGACAGCCTTTCCCGAGACATCCCGGCTGCTGTAGTAAGCGGGTAACAAAACGTCTTTTGACGGATTCCACTCTTCATAATCTATACCGTTTATGACTCCGTAAAGGTCTTTCTCTCTGTCTCGTATAACACCGTCGAGTCCGAACCCGGAGGCGGCTGTCAATATTTCCCGGGCGTATGTAACGCTTACGGTATTCAGGATATCCGCAGAAATAATGCCTGCCTTCAGAAAATTCACCTTGCCGTAGAACTCTATTCCCCTTGGGTGAAAAAGTTCCGGTCCGAGGTTGGTCAGAGACATCTCAGCCGCCGGGAACAGACCCTGATAGCCAAGATTATGTATGGTAAGAATAGTAGCCGTGTTTTTTAAAAATGTGTCGTCTTTAAAAAGCGTTTTCAGGTAGAGAGGAACAAGTCCCGTCTGCCAGTCATTACAATGGATAATTTCAGGTTGAAAGTTCAGCGCCCTGCACGCCTCAAGCAGTCCCCGTGAGAAGAAGATAAACCTTGCGGCATTGTCGCTATAATCTCCTTCCGGCGTACCGTACAGTTCCGGCCTGTTAAAATACTCTTCGCATTGCAGAAAATAAGTTGAAGACTGATGGCTGAATATCCTGCCTTCTACAAGCCTTTCCCCGACCGGGACTTTTATTGAAAGTCCGGTATCGTTCAGGGGAAAATCCTCCCGTATTTTTTTATATAGAGGCAGTATCAGGCATGTTTTATGACCCATCCCACGGTATTCCCTGCTCAGAGATCCGGCTACATCTGCAAGGCCTCCGGTCTTTATATAAGGCACCGCCTCGGGAGAGGCTATCAGTATCTTCACAGTTTTGCCTCCCGCATAAACCGGGCTGACTCTTCCGGAGGAGTGGGATTGATATAGAAACCGGAGCCCCACTCAAAGCCCGCGATCTTCGTCAGTTTGGGCACAATCTCGATATGCCAGTGGTAATAATCATTTGTTTCTTCAACAAAGGGAGAGGTATGCAGAACGAAATTATATGGCGGAATATCAAGTATCTTGTCCATCTGTTTTAGAATTGTCTGAAGGATTTCCGCCAGAGGCGCAAAATTCCTGTCCGGCGGGAAGTAACTCGATTCATGACTCTTCGGCAGTATCCAGGTCTCAAAAGGCGACCTCGGGGCAAAGGGAGCTATGGCGACATACCTGGAGTTTTCATAGATCACCCTCTTCCTGGCCTCCAGCTCCTGATTGATGATATCGCAGAAAATGCACCGTTCTTTCAGCTCGTAGTAACGCTTTGCGGCCTCCGTTTCTTCCTGCACCAGTTTAGGTATGATAGGCAAAGCTATCAATTGTGTATGCGAATGTTCAAGAGAAGCCCCTGCAGCGTCTCCTTCATTCTTGAAAATGAGTATGTACTTGAAGCGGCGGTCCTTCTTCAAATCGTTCAGCCTCATGTAATAGGCCCAGAGGGCGTCTTCAACGCTTTTTAACGGAATAGTTGCCAATGATTGCAGGTGGTCCGGCGTCTCGACAATGACCTCATGGGCGCCGACCCCGTTCATCTTGTCAAACATGCCTTCGCCGGTTTTACTCAGCTCGCCGTAAATCTGAAGGGCCGGGAATTTGTTCGGCATGACCCTTAGGGTCCACCCGGGAGAATTAGGAGCCGTGCCGGAAGGTCTGAAGGCTATTATCTCGGTAGGGGTAGTATACTCATTTCCAGGACAGAAAGGGCAGAACCCTCCCCTCTTTTTCTGGGAAGGAGAAATAAAATCAGTCGGTCTTTTTCCTCTCTCTACGGAAATAATGACCCAGCGGCCCGATATAGGATCTTTTCTCAGTTCAGACATCTCTCCTCCAATGAATCGTAATAAGGCAATAAAGTAAGCATTCAGTTAAGGGTTGAGAAATCCTCCCCTTTGCAAGGGGAGGTTGGAGGGGTTTTTGAAAAATAATTAAAACCACCCCTTCCCCTCCTTGCAAAGGAGGGGATTAAACCTGTAACTGAAGGATTACGCAATAAAGCCGTTTTCTATTAAAATATTTTTGGTAGTATTATATCATAATGGAATATAATCACTCATGAAACCCGCATTTATTCATCATCTTGTCAACGGCCCTTTTGAAGACCCTTCTCTTTTTGTCGGAATACCGGGGGAACGAAGGGCATTGTTGTTTGATATCGGGGATATTTCAAAACTCGGTCCCGGCAACCTTCAGAAAATTACGGACGTTTTTGTGACCCATACACACATCGACCATTTCATAGGATTTGATACTCTTCTCAGGGCTGTTTTACGGAGGGAAGTTCCATTGAAGATATACGGTCCGGCGAACATAACCGAATGCATAGAAGGAAAGCTGAAAGGCTATACATGGAACCTCATTAAAGATTACCCTTTAAAATTGGAAGTAATTTGTGTGGATGGAAACAGTGTCGCCCCGACCGGCTTTTATGCAGAGCAATACTTTCAGAGAACGGGTCATCCCCCATCGGCTTTCAACGGCATACTTCTTAAAGAACCTCCTTTTACAGTCAAGGCCGTCCAACTGGACCATCAGACGCCCTGTCTCGGGTTTTCCCTTGAAGAAGAATTCCACATCAACATCAATAAAGCCCTGCTCAATGAAATGGGACTTCCAGTAGGCCCATGGCTTTCAGAATTAAAAAAGGCCATCAGGGAAGGCCGATCAGGAGATACTGAGATCGTCGTTGAAGGAAAGGAATTCACCCTCGATACGTTAAGAAATATTGCAACGATAACAAAAGGGCAAAAGATATCTTATATCACGGACGTCTCTTTAACCGAAGAGAATATCCTCAAAATTATCGGGTTCACAGGCAATTCAGATACCCTTTATTGTGAGGCCTATTTTATGGATAAAGACAGGGACAGGGCAAAAGAACGATTCCACCTGACCGCAAAGACTGCCGGGATGATCGCAAGAGAGGCAGGCGTGCGAAATCTGATCGTCATGCATTTCTCACCCAAATACCGCGATACCCCTGACGGCCCCACGCAGGAAGCAATGGAAGAGTTCTCTTGATATTTTTTATATTTTTTTCATAACCAGCACTGCATTCACCCCGCCAAAGCCAAAGGAATTCGATATAGCATATTCGATGTCAGCCTTTCTGAGTTCGGTCACAATATCAAGATCACATTTTGGATCGCGTTCCGTGAGGTTTATTGTGGGCGGTATGGTCCCCTCGCACATACTAATCATAGTAATCGCAGCCTCCAGAGCGCCGGATGCGGCAAGCATATGCCCTGTCATAGATTTCAGTGAAAATACCGGAATCTCACAGGCTTTCTTTCCGAAGGTTATTTTTATAGCCTCGGTCTCTGTTTTGTCCCCAAGGATTGTGGATGTGCCGTGGGCATTGATAAAATCGATATCTCCGGCAGCGAGCCCCGCATCTTCTATTGCAGCGCTTATCGCCCTCGCCTCTCCTTCCGCAGAGGGTATGGTCTGATGAAAGGAGTCACAGGTATTGCCATATCCTGTGATCTCCCCGTATACTTTCGCGCCTCTTTTCCGTGCAGTTGTATATTCTTCCAGAACCATTATGCAGGCCCCTTCTGAAAGCACAAAACCGTCTCTCGTCCTGTCAAACGGTCTGCTTGCGGTAGAATCATTTATTTTCGATAGAGCGCCTGATGCGCCGTATCCCTGAAAACATATCCCGCACAGAGGCGCTTCGGCTCCGCCGCATAATACAGGGTATTTATATCCTGAAATGATTAACCGGTAGGCCTCACCAATCGCATTTGCTCCTGATGCGCAGGCATTTGAAACGCCAAGGCAGCAGCCTTTTATTCCGAGCTTCTGTGCAATATAGGACGGGGCCATGCTGATGGTTGTCGCAGGCATAAGATATGGAGAAACGGAATGTTGTTTCCGCGATAGTCGACGGCTTTTAATGATCGAATGCTCCAGAGAGCTTATGCCGCCCCGGCTCGAACCGACTATTATTCCTGCAGAAGAAAGGGATGAAGGATGAAGGATGAAGGATGAAATAAGTCCCGCGTCTTCTGCCGCCATGACCGCTGCAGCTACGGCATACTGCGCAAACGGGTCAAGGCGTTTTAATTCCTTACCGGAAAGATACCTGCCCGGATCAAAATGCTTCAGTTCTCCGGCAACTTGCCATGGGATATCCGAAGCATCAAATCCGGTTACCGGACCTATGCCCGCTAATCCTTTTTTGGCCGCAGCCCATGACTCCTGAAAGGTATTACCGAGCGGGCTTACAGCCCCGATGCCTGTCACAACAACCCTGTTCATAGTTTTTCAACCGGTTGCATAAAATGAAAGGGAGACATGATAAAAAACCATTTAGAACGCGACAAAAGATAATTCATATTCACCTGACGGCACTTTTAACTTTATGTGTGTTTTATATAAATGCATATCGAACAGTGCTAATAGTACATCAAGGAGTCGCCTAAAAGCTTTTTTATCATGTCTCCCTTTCAAATTTAGAACATCTTTTGTAACGTTCATAGTTTTTTATATTAGCACAGAATAAGCGAACTATTTCGTAATCTACACTCCCTTAAAGTTAAGCTTTATTGCCCTCTCGTAAGTTCTATGGTATATTAGAAAAAATCATTAATGCTTGCGGAGGAGTTTTGGTAGGGGAGATTCTGAAAAAAAGGCGCGAGGAATTGGGCATGGACCTCAGGGAAATCTCCGAGACGCTCAAAATAAAGTATGCCTATCTGAAAGCGCTTGAAGACGATGACCTGAAGAACCTTCCCGCCGAAGTATATGTAAAGGCATACCTCAATTCCTATGCAAGGAGCCTGGATCTCAATCCCGAAGAAATTTTAAACACGTACAATCTGCAGGTATCACCGCCGCAGCCTGAAAAAAAGATCGCTCAGGATACCGGACCCTCGCCGCAAAAAAAGACGCGTCTGAAATATTTCTTAATTCCTTCGCTGATTTTATGTCTGGCAATAGCGCTTGCTTCCATGCAGTTCAAACGGCCTCCGGCGCCGCAGCCTCCGGCTATTATTCCCGTTGGACCGGCACAAAAAAATCTCCCGGACCAGGTGAGCGCTCAACAGGTGCTTGAGATCAAAGCCCATGATCCGACATGGCTGCAGGTCATTTCAGACAAGACACAATCTCAGGAGTTAATGATGCGGCCCGGCGAATCGGTCACATGGCGTGCGAAAAATTGTTTTTCCCTGAAAATCGGCAACGCCGGCGGTATAAAGGTCTTTTTTAATGGAAAAGATATAGGCAAACTTGGGGAAAAGGGACAGGTCATCAAATTGAGTCTCCCTGAAAACGGCGCATAGTGTTGCATACCGGCAAAGACTTTTCATATTTTGTCGTCTCGGACTTGATCGGGCCTGCCCCTAACTTGATTAGGTGGAAACCGGTCTTCTTAATCCGATAGCGGGGTTATGTCATTACCAAAAGACAAAAGGCTGTTCAAAAGATATCCGTGCAAGACTGAATTTTTTTTATCATCCAAAGACGATTCCCTGAAGGCCGTTACAACCGATTACTCCCTAAAAGGCGTCGGCTTTTATATAGACAATCCGCCGCCTTTCCTGATTGACTCAAACATACACTTTACGATCAAAGACTTAAACCTCGATGAAGACGGCAGGATTATATGGTCGAAGAAAAATTCATCGCGTCTATCGGGCGGTATCGAGAGAAAAGCCATTTCCGGACGGTTAAAACACTATCCTCTTGCCGACGTATTACTGGATATGCACAGAAGCGAAAAGAACGGCATACTTGAGCTGTCAAAAGACCGCATCATCAAAAGGATTTATATCAGAAACGGCGACATGGTATACGCCACTTCAAACATGGCAGAAGACCGGTTTATTGAGGTCTTGCTCCATACCGGCAAAATCACGGACGATCAATATTATCAGGTGATTAATATCTCAAAGAAAAGCGGAAAAAGTCAGGGTTCGATTCTGGTGGAACTTGGTTTTCTGAAACCGGAAGATCTTATTCTTGCCGTAAATAGACAGGTCGAACATATTATTCTCACCCTGTTCCAGTGGGAAGACTGCGGATTTGTTATGATTGAGGGACCTCTTGTATCGGAAAAACTTATAACCCTGAAATTAAGCGCGGCAAACCTTATTTACCGGGGCGTCAAAAGCATGAAAAGTACCGCTTCCATTAAAGAAGCAATGCCTGGGAACGACGCCGTTTTATGTTATTCTTCGGACCCTATGGACCTGTTTCAGGATATTCAGTTGGATACGCATGATAAGGTAATTCTCTATGCCATAGACGGCAGGAAGAGCATCGGTGAAATAACGGCCCTCTCTCCAATTGACGCCCTTCAAACCATGAGGACCCTTTATGCTCTTTTGAATACGAGGATAATCGATATAAAGGAGAAAGGCATGCAGGAAGACACAGTAGAAAAAGATATACTGAAAGAACGGCAGCCTGAGTCTGATCCCGACTTTTTGAAAAAGGTTGAAGGTATTTTTAAAAAGCTTGAGTACACGGACTACTATAGTTTCCTCAATGTTGAAAAATGGGCGACCCTTGATAAGATAAAAAAGGCATACTACACCGCTGCCAAGGAATTCCATCCCGACAGACATTTGTATCTGCCTTCCGAGACTATGAAGGATAAGCTAAACGCGATATTTTCCCGTCTGACAGAGGCATATAAGGTCCTTTCCAGTCCTGTTGAAAGAAAACAATATGACAATAGCCTCACCGTAAATCCTGCAAAACTGCATAGCAATAACAAAGAACTCGCAAGGATCAGGTTCCTTGAAGGCGAAGAAGCCTTCAGAAAAGGCGACTATGCCGGGGCAAGCGACTTGTTCGGACAGTCCGCATATCTTGACGGCGCCGTGCCGGCCTATCACTTCAACCTTGGATTGACCTTTGAAAAAATGGGGAAATATCATCAGGCTGCAAAGGCGCTTAGTCAGGCTGTAAAACTTGAACCGTTTAACGTTGAATACCTTGCGGGACTGGGTCATATCTACCTCAAACTCGGGTTCCATCTGAGAGCGAAGTCCACCTTTGAAAAGGCCCTCAAAAAAGACCCCGCCAACAAAAGCGCATTAAAAGGTCTGCAGGAAGCCAAAGACCCGCACACATAAATACTACCTTTAATTGCAGCCTTTCTTCGGATTGTTTTGATTAATCAATAGCAGGTATTGCATAATGATAGTATGATACAAAACACTTTCAGCATATTGTCCGGTATCGGCGAGAGGATAGAAAAAAGGCTCTGGAGGAACGGTATACTCACCTGGTCCGATTTCATCAATGCCCCTGATATGGATTGCATAAGTCCGGACAAGAAGACTTGTTTTGACGGGCAGTTGTCTTCAGCCAGGGAAGAGCTCGACAATGCCAATGCGGAATATTTTGCCCGCACCATAAAGCGGCGTGAACACTGGCGGCTTTTTGAAAAGTTCAGGGATGATGCAGTCTGCCTTGATATCGAAACGAATGGTTTTATGCCTGATAAAGGCGGATATGTTACCGTCGTAGGCTTATACGACGGACATGACTATAAATGTTTTATCCGGAATGTAAACCTTTCCGCCGATAACCTCAGGCAGGAACTTTCCAGGTATAAATACCTTATAACATTCTACGGGACGGCCTTTGACATCCCTTTTCTCATAAGAGCCATGCCGGACCTGAAGTTCGATATGCCTCACTTTGACATCTGCTTTGGCTCAAAACGTCTCGGATTCAAAGGAGGTTTTAAAAAACTCGAGATAGCCCTCAACATCAAAAGGGATGAAACAGTCCAGGGTATGAACGGCTATGACGCGGTCCACCTGTGGGAGAATGCCAGAAGAGGGAGCATCGACGCCCTTGAGCGGCTCAAGATATACAACAGGGAAGATACCGTCAACCTTTATCAGATAGCCGATACAATCTATAAGGGCCTAAGAGCACAGACCGGGATAGAAGAGTATCTGTAAGATCATTAATCTGAAAATTATGATAAAATGAATTAGTTCGGAAGATTTTTTCGAGAGGACAAAAAGATGAGAATATTTTTCGTATATCCACTCTTCATAGTGTTGTCATTATTTGCATTTCATTGCATATTGTATAATCCCGCAGGAGCTGATGAGACTGCTCTCAATGTTGACGAAATACTGAAAAATCTTGATCCTGAACAGATTAATAAATTTCAGGCAAAGGAGTATTTCAAAGACATTAAAGGGAAGAAAGCCAAAGGTGAAGGAAAAGTAGTCTATGTCCTTCCGGTAACCAAAGAGCAATCCAAGATAAGAATTCTTACCCCTGCCAGTACTCCCCATAAAGGATACAATATTTTGCTATTTACTAATCAGGATGCATCTTTAGACCTGAATAAGGGGGACCTTGTAATATTTGAAGGTCAAGTCGAACGTGTCATTCCATATCAAGGCGCGAGTCTCGATATATATGGGACATATAAGAAATCAGGGGTAAAGTAAAGTCGCGGATGCACTCAAAGGAGTTTTATAAAACTCCGCGATAATGTTTCAGTAAAAGGTTGGCGGCAGAAACCAACCTATCTACAATTAGGGATTGATACGAATACTCTTGGCAACATTCTTACCACCCACCTCAAAATACCGTATAGTAACCTTTTGACCAGCTTTGACGTCATTGATAGTTTTGGTCTCTTTCTCTTTTCGGATGGTAGTCTTTTCATCAAGAGTTACATTAAAGAGGATATACCCCTGCTTTGCAGAAATGGTCTGTGATGGAAGATCTACCCCTGTGACTTCACCTGTAAATTTCTTTGCAATCACCACATCAGCTGAACCCATACCATGGGCAGCTTCAGCTATAATAGGAACTCCTGACAAGGAAAAGCAAAAGACAATTGCGATGATTGGCATCATCCATTTTTTCATATGAGTCATCTCCTTTCAATAGTTAAATTTTAGCAATCAAATTCTTAAATTTCTTTATATTATTTTAACAAAATAATGTCGCGTGCAGTAATATGCTATTCCCCTTTATCCGTTGACTCTTTCTTTAGAAATATCTCTATTTTGGCTTTGGCTTTAAGGTCAGCCATCCATTTTTCATTGAGTTCCTGTGTCAGTTTTGCTTCCATGTCTTTTTTGAGTTTGACTTTAATCTCTTCATAAGGAATCTGATGTTCAAGCTTCTTATCTTCCATTTTGATGATATACCATTTGTCGTCTGCTTTTATGATATCACTGACTTCGCCTGCCTTCATGTTGAAAGCGACATCATCAATTGCAGGGAGCATTCGACCTTTATGCATGTAAGTAAGTTCTCCACCTTTAACACGGTAATCGTCTTCTGACATATTATAAGCTATATCTCCGAAATCCTCGCCTGCCTTGATCTTAACAAGTATTTCGTTTGCCTTTTTCTCATCTTTCGTCGATATAAGTCTTATTTTTACACTTTCAGGCTGCTTAAACTTTGTGATGTTTTTTTCATAATAATCTTTAAGTGCACTTTCAGTTATCTGTGCAGGTTCGTTGACTGTTTTTGCTATCACAGTCTGTATAATAATATCTTTTTCTTCTCGAGCACGTAATTGTTCCTCCGTCAACCCTTCCCTCTTAAGCGCTGCTTTTAATCCATCTTCAGATTTAAACTTTTTCCTGATCGTTTCCATCTGGCTATCCGCTTTTTCTTTATCCAACTGAATGCCCCTTGCTATAGCGTCCTGATATTGCAACTCCCGGGTTATGAGTTCTTCAATAGCTTTATCATAAAATCTTTTGCGTTTTTCAATCGGCACATTTCTGTGAAATGTAGCTCGTAAAATCAGTCTATCAACCTGAGCTTCAAGATCTTTATCTGTTAAAACAGTATTGTTTACCTTTGCTACCACATTATCCTCGGCAAATAACATGGAAGAAAAAAGCATAACTAAAATTATTGATACTAATATTCTAAACATATAAAACTCCTTTTTATTTTATATTGCAGGATACTCACAATAATATGCAAGCATTCCCATTATTAACGAAAATTAACGAATCAAACGGGTAATCCGGCAGAGCAAAGTAAGTGCCATAAGCGGATTTCTGATAATTTCACCCGTCTAAACACCAAGGCTATTTGTAAGACAGAAATTCTATTGCTTATCCTGTATCAAACATACTACAATATTTCATGTTGAGCAAAGAGAAAACATGGGAAAAGCTGCTTGCAACCGGTAAAGTCGAGGGTCCGATGCCCTCCGGCTTATGGGATCTAAGCGGACTTGACCTGACCGGCGCAGACCTCAGCGAAACAGACCTGAGAGGCGTCATTTTTCGCGGTGCAAACCTGACCGGGGCTGCCCTGATAAAAGCATATCCTATCGGAGCCGATTTCCGGAAAGCTACGCTGAGAAAAACAGTCTTTACAGAAGCAAAATGTATGACTGCCATTTTTGACGAAGCAGACATGAGCGAAGCTATGGTGAACTCGGCTGAACTCAGTGCTGCGAGTCTCGTACGTGCCAACCTTACTAAGGCAAATCTCCAGAACACATTTTTTACTACTGCTAATCTCGAGGGAGCTATTCTGATAGGGGCCGATCTCACACGGGTCCAACTCAGCGCAGCCAACCTGAGTGGCGCAGATCTCAGCGAAGTCAATCTTAACGGCGCCGATTTAAACGGTGCAAAGCTCGTCAATACGAACATGGAAAGAGCAAATCTCGCAGAGGCTGATTTCAACTATGCAGACCTCTCGGGCGCTAATTTGAATGGTGCAAACCTTCAGGAAAGCAAACTGGTCAACGCTAACCTTAAAGAGACGCTGAACTTAACGGTTCAACAGCTTTCTCGGACATCTACCCTTTTGGATTCTAACTTGGATCCGATCATTATGCAACAGCTTCAGACAGAGCATCCCCGTCTCTTTATCGATCCGGAATGGTAATGTCTTTTTGAATTGTTTCACAGGAGAGCTTCTTGCAAAAGTATCTAAATTGTCACCCTGAGCTTGTCGAAGGGTCACATAACTTATTGATTAGTCATGATTCTTCGACAAGCTCAGAATGACATAAGAGCTGTTTTAAGGACTTTTGCAAGAGGCTCAGGAGTTTAAGTATAAACTTCTAAAAGATCTCGTAGATCAAGCAACTACGGAGCTTTATCGGGTTTTTTAGTATTATCAACAAGTTTGAAACATCAGAAGCGGTTATTCCTTTAACTCCTGTTTTAGTTTGAGTGAAACCTCAGGAAACTACAAATCTTATTTGATTGACATAAGCATGGTTTTTATTATACGTTAAAAATAAAGGAATAACAAAGATATCTTGGGCACATGTTAGACGATTTAGTTAGACATAATATCAGGAGTCATAAACGAATCAAAATGGGAAAAAGGACAATTATATCTATTAGTATATGTATCGTGGCAATCCTCTTCTCTGTAACAACCGGTTTCGCTGCCAATTCTCTGACTTTCAGTGAGACATATCAGCAGACTACCGACTGCTTTTATTTGTGGGGAGTTGATTTCTGCAACATTGATGCAGAAAATGGGAATTTTTCATTGAAGGGAAAGATTTCCCTCAGCGGTATTGATATCGGCAAATTTAACGATGACACGGTTTTTGTAATCGAAGCTGGAGGGTTCCATTTCGATACCCAGTTGGGAGAAGATTGGGTGTATGCTCCTGGAAAGACGTCCTTTAATGTGTCATTTGTGGACAGATCGGATTATTCGGACACTGCTATCAAGTATATTACCATAAAACTCAAATGGTCAACTAAGATTCTCACAGTAACGATAAACGGCCTTACACCCGATATGGTTTATCCTATTATAGCCGACTACTATCTCAATGCTACTATTGGCAACTTTGCCGATAGTACAACAGCATATATACAACTGGGTGATGAACTCTATGCGGGATTTAACGTGTATTACTCGGGTAAGCTTTCCGTTACGACATCTAAGAAAAAGGGCATAACCTATAAAAAACTAAAGATAACTGCCAAAGGAAAAGGAACCGAGACATCTGAAGATTTCAGATATATTTCTGAGGAAGAATAAATCCAATATCAATAATCTCCACTGTTACTAAGACGGCTATAAGTAAGGACACATAAATTCATAAAGCTGCATACCGTAAGTTGGGTTCCTGAAAAAATGCACAAATAGTTTCAGTATTTCGTTGTAATGATCACAAGTAATAGCGAACCTTCATTCCAAAACCGTCTGGTCCTTTTATTAATGACTATCCCGGTCTGCTTTTCACATTATTCCAGACATGTTTGTCAGGGTTAACCACACTTAAATCTTTGTATCCTCGAACCTCGGGTTCATGTTCTGCGGTAAAAATTATTCTCCGGAATCCGGAAGGTAAAATAATCGGTCTCTTCATGATATATCGGACTCATGATAAAATTCACTTCTTCTGAAAAATTCTGCGCAATCGAAAGCAATCTTTCCTGGATTACGATCCAATCCACAGGAGAAAAAATCTCCAAGATATAAAATTTCGACAAGGGCTGTATCCATGAATACCCATTCAGCCCCTGCTTCATGGCATCGTCAATCTCAGTACTTTTTTCGCTGGTTTCCTCTATTTTCCATGAAACAATCAAATGCATTTTACTTACCCCTAATATTCCTTTTTCTTAATAGATGGCAACCCATCAGCAAAGCCGGCCGTTTCATCTATAGATATAGACGGGTCTTTTTCTGGATTCGTCAAAATTACGCCGGAGATATTCTCCGATAATGCCAAGCATGATGAGCTGGACACCTGATACTATGAGTAGAACAACCATTAGCGATGCCCACCCTTCCATAGGCACCGAGAAAAACAACAAGTTGGAAGTTGCTATCACTCGATAGTTGCAAAGAGGACAAGTTTAATATTGTTCTATGTTACAATATTTTAATAGCAAATTGTAATATTCAAAAATGATAAGACTAAGATATATCTTCAGCAATATTTCGGCGCTTAACATCGCTCTTACTGCAGTCGTTCTTCTTTTTTTCAATTACCTGGTATACCCTATGTTCACTTTACAAAATTTATATGTTTTGCCCGCATGGAAGAAGTCTCAATCTCCCCAAAAAGAAAAGGCCTCCGGCCCATCACCTGCCTTGCCGGCTGACTATATCATGATCTCCGAAGCAAATCTTTTCCATCCTGAAAGGAAAATACCTGCAGAAAAAAAGGCAGCGGAACAACAGCAGCAGCTTCCAAAACCGGAGTTTGTATTGTATGGGACCTTGATTTTCGATGACGCCGGCATTGCATTTCTCGAAGATATGAAAGCGCCTCGCAACACTACTGGAAGGGGAAAGAGGCAGACGGCCCTGAAGAAGGGCGATACCTTGAGCGGTTTCATCCTGAAAGAGATCGATGTAGACAAAGTAGTATTGGTCCGAGGTGATGAAAAATACACAATCCTTGTTCATGATATGCAAAGGCAGAAGGTCAGAGAATCAACGGCCAAGGCTGCGACAACTCCGCGGTCTCCAGCCACCTCAATGGCTCCGGCACAAGTCAGCCCCCAAACTGCCCAGGAGAGGCGGGAAATACGCAGTCGTTTACAGCCACTGACAACGTTACCTATTTCTCCTAAACAGCCTGAGCGCATAGAAACAGAAATTCTTCAACCTCAGAATGCTGAAGAACAATCGATTATAAATTTCATAGAGAAAGGCAGACAGAACAAATAGCTTCTTGAGCCGATGCTAAAAAACCAAGGCCCTTCAAGAAAATGGACGCAAAAAAAAGAATCCGAAGAGGTTTGGTATATATGCATGCAATAAAGCGCCTGCCAGTCTCCAAACAATATGGAAGATATTTACCGTAGGATATGGGAAGATTGGGTACGGGGTATAGTGCAATGATATACATAGTTCTCCCCGTAGGCAGTTTCCATGGATGGGGCGTATGCGGTAAATACATAACCAAGGAACTTTCCAGGCTTGATGAAGTAACTTTAGTCAGCCCCGATTTTACCTTCAACGACATATACGACGAATTCGATTTTCGATTGCTGAAGAGCAAGATGATCCCGGAGGAGGAGAAGAGCCGCATCAATAACAGCACCGGCATATGTTTTGACCATCCGGTACTACAGGCGACGAACAACTCATTGAAGCCGATGATGCCCCAGTTGCGTGGAAGCATAAATGTCGGTTACACATTTTTCGAGGATACTGTTTTGGACCTTTCCGCCGTCGAAAATGGAAAGCGCCATTTCGACACGATAGCGGCCGGCTCGACATGGTGTAAATATATACTGAGAAATTATGGCCTTACACATGTAACCACGATCATTCAGGGCATCGATCCTACAATCTTTAACCCGCTTCATTCTGAAAAAGAATATTTGAGAGACTCATTTGTTATATTCTCCGGCGGAAAATTCGAGTTCAGAAAAGGTCAGGATATTGTAATCAGGGCTTTTAAGCATCTGCAGGACAAATATAGAGACGTGTATCTCATGAACAGTTGGTTCAATTCATGGGCCTTCAGTTTTAATACCATGAGCATGTCGCCTTATATCACTTTTTCTCCGCCTGCCGGTGATTACCTTTCAATCATAAACAAAGTTCTCGCTGATAACGGCATTAATCTCGAAAAAGTTATTACTCTGCCCGTCTATCCCAATATCATGATGCCGAGGATTTACAGAAATTCCGACATCGGCCTCTTTCCGAACAGATGCGAAGGCGGAACTAATCTTGTCCTGATGGAATACATGGCCTGCGGTAAACCTGTACTCGCTTCATATAACAGCGGCCACAAAGATATCCTGACAGAGCAAAACAGCCTAATGTTGACCGAAATGAGACAGGTCCCGGTTATTGCAGCTAATCAGGTAACTGCTGTCTGGGATGAACCGAGTCTTGACGAGACGATTGAGAAACTGGAGTTTGCCTATCATAACAGGGATGCGCTCAAAGATATAGCACGTCAGGCAGGCGAGGATTTGAGCAAAATGACTTGGAAACACACGGCTCAATACTTCTATCATATATTGAAACCAGGGATAGAATCTTGAATTTGCCATGCTATAACTCAACTTCTTCCGTCATGGATTGCCCGATCAGGTCGGGCAATGACAATTATTCAATAATAATTTTATGCAACATTTAGGTTTGGACGCTTTGAAAGCACAGGGTCTCGTTGCATACCAGCGCAAAGACTACGCCGCAGCAATGCATTACCTGAAACAGGCCCTTCATGCCGGTCCGAATGACGCCCGCATACATTACTTGCTGGCAAATATTCTGAGAGAAAAAGGAGAAGCCGGCGAAGCAGCAATGCATTATCGGGAATCCCTGCGCATAGATCCCAAGTTTGCTGAAGCATATAATAATCTCGGCCTCATTTTACAGGAAAAAGGTTTGTTTGATGAGGCAATAGAATGCTATCAGAAAGCCCTGGAATTAAATCCGGCTCTCACCGATATCTACTACAATCTGGCCACAGGTTTTCATGACAAAAAAGACTATGAAAAAGCCGAGATGTATTACCGAAAAACCATTGAACATAATCCGCATGATGCCGATGCGCATTATAATCTTGCAAACGTCCTGAAAGAGTGCAACAGAATTGATGATTCTTTGGTGTATTATCAGGCGGCTCTCGAACTCAATCCCGGACTCGTGGATGCATATAATAATATGGGAAGCATTTTCAGCGACCGCGGTCTTTTTGATGACGCCGCTACCTGTTATCTGAAAGCTTTGCAGCTGAACCCGAACGTTCCCGATATTTACAGCAATCTTGGTATCGTCTTCAGGGAACAAGGCCAATTGGACAAAGCTTTAGAGTATTTTGAGACAGCATTAAAAATCAATCCGTCCTTCGTGGATGCCTTAAATAACATGGCCGGTGTCTTTCTTGATCAGGGCAATCTGAGCAAAGCGGAGAAATGCCTGGAGGATGCGCTCCGCTTTAGCCCGCGTCCGGCTATTCACAGCAGCCTCCTTTTTGCAATGAATTATAATCCGTCACACAGCCCTCAGACCATATATACAGAACACGTCAACTTTTCAAAACGCTTTGTCGAACCGCTGTTGCCCAAAATATCTCCTCATACAAACGAATGTAAGGCGGACCGCAAATTGAGAATAGGTTATGTTTCGCCGGACTTCAGGAGGCATTCCGTAGCCTATTTTATCGAACCGGTCCTTTCATCCCATGACCGCCGGCAGATCGAGGTCTTCTGCTATTCTAATGTCAGGGCTGTTGATGACGTTACACACCGCATACATAGCTGCGCTGATCAGTGGCGGTCAATAACAGGAATGTCCGATGAGGATGTTGCCGGGTTAATTCGTTCCGACGGGATTGATGTCCTCGTTGATCTCGCGGGTCACACGGACAGGAACCGAATGCTCGTATTCGCCCGCAAACCGGCGCCTGTCCAGGTTACATGGATCGGGTATCCCGCAACCACAGGCCTTCAGACAATGGATTACAAGATCGTCGATGACGTCACCGATCCTCCGGGCATGACCGAACAATTCTATTCAGAGAAGCTTTTGCGGCTGCCGGAATCTTTTCTCTGTTATCTGCCTCCGGAGGACAGCCCCGGGGTCGCCGCATGCCCCGCTTTAACGGCCGGCCACATAACCTTTGGCTCATTTAATAATTACCCGAAAGTGTCTCCGGAAGTTCTCTCACTTTGGATTAAGATACTCAAAGCAGTGCCTGATTCCCGGCTCGTTCTAAAGGCAAGGAGTTTTCGAGACAGGAAAGTCACGGAAGAGCTTATCGGTAAATTCGTTGGGAAAGATATAAACAAGGCAAGGATTGAATTATGCACATGGAAGTCATCCACAAAAGAGCATCTTGATCTGTACAATCGTATTGATATCGCTCTTGACACGTTTCCATATAACGGGACAACTACAACCTGCGAGGCGCTCTGGATGGGAGTTCCTGTAATAACCTTAACCGGAGTGACTCATGCGTCGAGAGTTGGTACCAGTTTGTTAACAACTGTTGAAATGCAGGAGTTTATCGGGGACAGTGAAGAGGAATATGTCCGGAAAGCTGTCGATCTGGCCCACGATACCACGAAGCGGCGAACGCTCAGAAAATCATTACGGGATATGATATTACAATCGCCCTTGACCGATGCGAAACGCTTCACGTCGAACCTTGAGAATTGTTATCGGGCTATATGGAGGACTTGGTGCAAAAATGAATATCCATAGAGCGCTCCAATTCGCTCTTGAACATTTTCAGGCAGGAGATTTTGAAAAGGCGGAAGCATTATACAGGCAAATACTTGTGACTAAGCCGAATAATATTGACGCCTTACACAATCTCGGGATACTATGCTACCAACGTGGGGATTATGACTCTGCAATCCGCTATATCAATAAGGTCATTCAACACATGCCGAACAATGCCCCTGCATACAATAATATGGGTCTCGCTTATGCAGGGAAAGGGCACCACAATGAAGCGATAAAATTTTACCGCAAAGCAATACACCTCGACCCGATTTTTTCCAATGCCCATTATAATCTCGCTAATGTATTTAAAGACAAAGGGGATATTGACAGCGCTATTGCCGATTATCAGAAGGCGTTGCAGCTCGATCCAGGACTATCCTATGCATACAATAATTTGGGGATCGCTTACAAACAGAAAGGTGATATCGACGAAGCTATCAAGAATTTCAAGAAAGCCCTGAGTATTAACCCCCTCCTCGCAAATGCACATTATAATCTGGGGCTGAGCGTCCTGAAAAAAGGGCAGCTTGAGGAAGCAATGACATGCTATCAGAAAGCGCTCCAACTTAACCCACAATTTGCTGTTGTTTATAATGATCTGGGCGTTGCCTATCAGGTAAAAGGAGACCGTGACGCAGCTATAACCTGCTACAAAAAGGCGATCGGACTTAACCTCAACCGTCCGGATGTATTCAACAACATCGGGCTTGCTCTGCAGGAAAAAGGGCAGCTTGAAGAGGCGATGAGTTACTATCAAAAAGCAATCGATCTCAACCCGCATTTTGCCGATGCATACATAAATCTTGGGAATGTTCTGAAGGATTTTGGGAAACTGGATGAAGCAGAGGCAAACTACCGGCACGTTTTTCAGATCAACCCCGAGCACGCGATTGCTTACAGCAACATCCTCTTCACTATGAATTATGATTGCGGATATGACGCGCAGACTATCTTCAGGGAACATCTCAATTTTGCAAAAAAACTTGCCGAACCCCTTTCTTCCATCCGGCTTCGTCACACCAATGAACGCGACCCTTACAAAAAATTGAGGATCGGGTATGTCTCCCCCGATTTCAGAAAGCATTCCATTGCTTATTTTATTGAACCGGTTTTATCCTCTCACAACCGCGAAAAATATGAAATCTTCTGTTATTCCGATGTGCTTTTCCCTGATGATGTAACAAAACGCATTCAGGAATATACCGATCAATGGAGAGGCATTGCCGGAATGACGGATGATATGGTCTCTGAATCAATACGCAACGACAAAATAGATATTCTCATAGACCTGGCAGGCCATACAGCCAAAAACCGATTGCTGCTGTTTGCCCGGAAGCCGGCGCCTGTTCAGGTTAGTTGGATAGGATATCCGTCCACCACAGGTCTGTCTGCAATGGATTATAAGATCGTTGATCACTATACTGATCCGGAGGGTATGACAGAGAAGTTATATTCGGAGAAACTGATACGCATGCCGGAAAGTTTCCTCTGTTATCTTCCTTATGAGGAAAGCCCCGACGTCGGACCTTTGCCGGCTTTGACTAATGACTGGACAACTTTTGGTTCGTTCAACAATTTCTCCAAGGTTTCAACCGATATTTTAAAGGTGTGGTCCGGCATATTGAGAGAGCTTCCCCGGTCCCGCTTAATGCTGAAGAGCCAGGCATTTATTAGCAAAATGGTCTGCAACAGGGTAACTGATGTTTTCGAAAAAGACGGGGTTTCCGCCGAGAGGATCGAGTTCATGTCCTTCGAACCGTCAATTAAAATGCACCTCGACCTGTATAACCGGATCGATATCGCACTCGACACCTTTCCCTACCACGGGACAACTACAACATGTGAAGCACTCTGGATGGGAGTCCCTGTTATTACCCTTGCCGGAAATGCACATGTATCGCGTGTCGGCGTTAGCTTGTTATCGAATGTAGGACTTCCGGAACTCATTGCCTCTACATCCGACGAATATATTGCAAAAGCCGTCAATCTGGCAAATGCTCCGGACAAACTGAAAACATTAAGGGAACGGTTGCGACAAATGATGAAGAATTCACCCTTGACCGACCAAAAGCGTTTTGCGGCATATCTGGAGCAGATTTATCATGAAATATGGAATAAATGGTGCGTGACAGTTTGATATAATAGATAAGAAAAATGACAGATTCGCAAAAGGCATGGAAAAGATCATAAATCATTGGTAAGCTGTCAAACCATATTTGTAAATTGACGCTTACTGCACCCTTCGACAAGCTCAGGGTAACAAAAATGACATTATATGAAAACGTCACCAGGCAGGAAAGGTAAATATGGAAATAAAAGAAGAGCTTCTCGCCAAAATCAAGACCATTCCGTTCTGGTACCACAAAATAGAGCTTCCTTATGGTATAGTGACACCGGGCTGGGCCCCGATTAATCCCGCAGCCTATGGAATCCCTGATGATATGAGCGGCAGACGTGTACTCGATATAGGCTCATGGGATGGTTACTGGACATTTGAAGCTTTGAAACGCGGAGCGAAAGAAGTAATAGCCATTGACGACTTTTCCGATTATCTCGGGAGTTTGAATCAAAGCGACAGGAAAGCCTGGGAATCTTTCGACCTTTGCCGGTCGGCCCTCGGCTATTCGGAAGACATCTGTAAAAGAATCGAAATGTCCGTTTATGATATTTCTGAAGGGAATCTGGGGATATTTGATACGGTCTTCTTTTTCGGCACAGTTTACCATCTCCGCCATCCGTTGCTGGCACTCGACAAGATATCGGTCGTATGCACCCGGGACATATATGTTGAGTCCGCCATCCTGGATGATTTCAGCCCGTACAGGGGCGGTCTGGGGCACGGGTACCCGGGCCAACAGACGATCATGGAATTTTATCCTGGAAAACAATATGGCAATAACGAGACGAACTGGTGGGCGCCGACCCTTTTCTGTTTGATGAGTATGACGTATGCCGCCGGTTTTGCAAAAGTAGATGGATGGAAATTGATCGAAAAACCTGAGCATATCTCTCTCTGCAGAGGGTTTGTTAAAGGGATCAAGTAAGTGTTTTCATCAAAAGTTATTTTTGTCACCCTGAGCAGTTGACTGATGGTTCGACCGTTCGACAAGCTCACGGTTCACCATAACATAAGGAGATAAATATTCTCATGCTCGATCAAAAAGGAATCAAAAGCATATTGCAGAAAGAAAATCCGTTTGTATTGGAAATCGGAAGCCATATAGGTCTCGACACGTTGAAATTTTTAAATGAATTTAAAGACATTACCATCTATTGCTTTGAGCCGGACCCTCGATGTATAGCGGTTTTTAGAGAATTTGTTAAGGATACAAGATGTACTCTTATAGAGGCGGCTGTGTCAAATGCCGATGGGATAGTCCTCCTGCATTTATCCGGAGGCTGGCCTCCAGGTTATAAAGATCAATGGGCCTGGGTTTTTGGACGGGGTGACTGGAACGCGTCGTCTTCCATTAAAAATACAGTCTCGCATTCAAGTATGTATCCATGGCTTTCCTTTGAAAAAACAATCGAAGTGAGGACACTCAAGCTCGACACATGGACCAAAGAAAACAGTGTTGGGAACATTGATTTTATATGGGCGGATGTACAGGGCGCTGAAAAAGAATTAATTGAAGGCGCTGTTAATACTCTTCCAATGGTAAATTATTTCTTTACCGAATATGGTGAAAAGTCCCCTTATCCCGATGCCTTGACCCGGCAAGAGACAATAGACCTGTTTAATCAATATGATTTTGAAATAGTGCGGCAGTATTCTGATGATGGTGCGATAGGAAATCTGCTTTTCAAAAACAAATATTTATGAAACCTGTCGTGAACATTGACAATAAACTCCAGGCAGCCTTTGAATATTTTCAAAAAGGGAATCTCGAACAGGCAGAGCTTGCATGTAAAGACATTCTACAGCTTCAGCCTGACAATAGTGACGTACTTCACCTCCTCGGCGTAATATCCTATCAACAGGGGAAACATGATCTTGCCGTTCAATATATAAACAAATCCATTGAAGTAGACCCCTGCAACGCCTCTGCATATTATAATCTGGGAACAGTTTTCAGAGAAAACGCGCAACTTGACGAGGCTGTCGACAGCTATAAAAAAGCCATTAATATCGACCCTGCCAATGCGGCTTCATATAATAATCTGGGCATAGCGCTGAAAGAGAAAGGGCTTATTGAGGAAGCGATATCCTGTTATCAGAAGGCGCTCGAACTAAACCCTGATATGATTGCAGTCTACTATAATATGGGAAGTATCTCTCAGGAAAAGGGGCAATTCGATGATGCCCTTTCATATTACGGCAGGGCAGCGGAGTTGGACAATCGGAACCCTGCTGTTCACAACAGTCTGGGGCTGGTCCTCAAAGAAAAGGGACTTCTTGATGAAGCCGTATCCCATTATCAAAAAGCCGTTGAATACGAGCCTGATAATGCGGCCTTTCATAATAACCTTGGAATTGCCTTAAAAGAAAAGGGGCGATTGGATGAAGCCGTTGTTCATCTTGAAAAATCTTTTGATATTGAGCCGAACGATACCGCATTAAACCAGATATTCGAAATATCTTATTTGATCCTGCGCAAGGGTGACCTTCAGAAGGGGTGGAGCCTCTACTGGAGATTCAATGATTCCTACTGGCAAAAAAATATTCCCGCCAAACCTATCTGGAATGGATCGGATATACAGGGAAGTACCATCGTAATACAATCGGATGCAGGGTTCGGCGATGTAATTCAATATATCAGATACGCGCCGCTGGTAGCGGAAAGAGGCGCAAAGGTAATTTTGAATTGTCAAAAAGAGATTGTATCTTTACTGAAAAATGTTAAAGGGTTAACTACCGTAGTGACGGATATTCCATTATCACAGTTTGATCTCTTCATCCCCATAAGGCGTCTGCCACTTGTGTTTGAAACAAAACTGGAAACCATTCCTTCAGAGGTCCCCTATATAAAGGCAAATCCTGAATTGGTACGGAAATGGAAAGAAAAGGTTCATTCCGAGAATGGAAAACTGAAGGTTGGTCTTGTGTGGGCAGCGGGACACGGCGACAGTAACCGTTCATGCCCCCTCAGCCTGTTCGCGCCGCTTACAAGCTTGCAGGATGTCACTTTTTACAGTTTACAGGTTGGGAAAGATGCAGACGGAGCTTTGAACCCGCCGGAAGGCATGAAGCTTATCGATTACACCGAAGAGATAAAGGATTTTTCCTATACAGCTGCAATCATCGAAAATCTTGATCTGACAATCTCGGTGGACACGGCGGTTGCCCACGTTGCGGGCGCCATGGGTAAACCGGTCTGGAACCTGCTGCCTCATATTGTCGACAGCAGGTGGCTCCTGGAGCGCGAAGACAGCCCGTGGTATCCTACGATGAAGCTTTTCCGACAGCCGTCTACCGGCGACTGGGAATCTGTAATCAGACGGGTATCGGAAAGCCTGAAGGCGTTAGTATGTTTATAAACAGACATTAAATAATCCGTATGGTAACTACCCCATACCGCACAGCACTAAAGGTTTACATGACAGGATATGGTTTTTACAAAAGCGCTGTTTATATGATATATTTAATAAATAGAGCTTTTTGCAAAAGTATCTAAATTGTCACCCTCATAAGCGCTGTTTTAAGGACTTTTGCAAGAAGCTCATTAGTTAAATAATAAAGATATTTTCGACATAGCTTTGAATGCCACAGGCTTACGACTCTTCTTGAGACCCGTCCTGAAAAAGGTCATGAAGCGACTATAAAGGAGATGATTATGCTCACAGTATCGGTAACAGTCCTTGACCCGGACCCTAATGTATTTCTCAACCTGATGAAATCGTTGAAGCAATACACCCCGGAAATGACACAACTTCTTATTTTCGATAATGGATCAGTATCAAAAGATTTCGTCAATATTGCAGAGCAGCATTTCGGGACTTCTCTCGCCGACCACAAGGTGAAACTCGAAATCACCCATAGTGACAAGAATACAGGCTTCGCTGCTGCGCATAACCGGAATCTCACACGGGCTCAGGGAAAATATTTCGCGGTGCTTCATGATGATGTCCAGTTTTTCGACCAATGGGCCACTTCCATGATCAGCGTTCTTGCGGGGAATTCAAAAATTGCACAGGTAGGTCCCAAGACAAATGTCTTTAATACACTTGCAGGAGACAAAATAGGAGTATGGGAAGATACCGAAAACCCGGAGTATTGTGAAGGAAGCTGCTTTATTATGCCCGTCTCCCTGGCAAAAAAATACGGACTTTTTGACGAACAATTCCAGTATCACTATTTTGAGGACATGGATTTGTCCCTGCGTTTGAGGAAAGATGGATACACGCTGAAAAGTGTCGACATTAAATGGCAGCATCTCAGAAGCCAGACATCCGTCCGGTTGATGCAAACTAATCTTGACCTGCCCGGCTATTACGTCGTAAACGAATACCTGTTCAGGAAACGCTGGCATTCTTATATGGCAAAGCAGAGGTTTGGAAAAACTATTGTCATAAAGAGGGGGGCTGAGATCGAAGATGTGTACCTCACTTTGCCTGTCATTGAGGCATTGAGAGAAAAGAATCCCGACAGCCTGATACTTCTCATGACGAATTTTAATGACGCAGTTGAGGGCTGTTTTGATATTGACGGGTATGTCACATTCAATTCCCCGGTCCCGTGCGACGAGTTCATCGATCTCGATTTTACCTATGAAAAAGACTTCCGGAAACATATAGTTGATTGTTACGCAAAGGTTGCAGGCGTTAAGCCGAAAAGAAGAACGGGAACACTCTATACCCAAACCAAAGACACTGATTACATTAACAATGTTCTGAAAGACTATCCTGAGTTTGTCGCACTCGATTTCAGCGACTCCGTACCAGGCAGGCAATGGAGCAGGCAGAACTATGTCGAACTCGGAAGACGCCTTAAACAGGACGGATTCAAAATCGTTACCGTCGGCAAAACCGCTGCACAGCATCCCGATTTTCTCGATCCCGATCTGAATCTCGTCAATGTGCTATCACTGCAGCAGACAGGTCTTGTCATTTCAAAGAGCAATATTTTCATCGGCAGCGATGATATCCTTGCCCACTTTGCACAGACAACGCAAACTCCGCATATAATATTGTTCGGCGCTACCCAGCCTGAGTACATAATGGATACTGCCTTGCCGATGTTCATTCCCATAAGAACTCCTGTTGCATGCAGAGGGTGCAGGCACAGGTTCGCCGCCGGTGTCCACATTAACTGCCCGCGCAGCTTCACATGCATGGAAGCGATCACTGTTGACATGGTATATGGAATTTTCAAGGAAGTCATGGACCGGCTCAAGTCTCAGCGGAAATGATTTGTCTCAGACATATAGTAATCTATGAATAATGAATCATTGACTGTTATCTTCTCAACAAGATCCGACAATCCCGCATTTCAGGATCACATTCGTGAAACCTGTGGAATCAAAGACGTCGAGATACTCCAGTTTGTAAACAACGGTGAATATGCATTGACGGAAATCTACAACAGGGGTCTGCGGGAATCAAGGAATACGGTTGTCGTCTTCACCCATGACGACGTCGTCTTCGAACACGGGAGTAACTGGGGGAGGACCATTCTCAAACACTTTCGTGAAAGTGAGTTCGGAATCCTGGGAAAAGCGGGAACAACAAGTATTACCACATCAGGCAAATGGTGGGATGAGTTGCATCTTCTGGTCGGGATTGTATGGCACGAGGGTATACACCCTGATACCGGCAAACTTGCGACATGGGAGAATAGCTACAGCGGTGATTTCGGAGATAAGATAATCGAAACAATAATGGTAGACGGGGTCTTTTTTGCGGTACACAAAGAAAGAATCCGTAAAGGATTCGACGAAAACATCAAAGGTTTCCATTTCTACGATGTGGATTTCGGCCTTGTAAACCATCTTGAGGGAGTCATGGTCGGCGTTATTTTCGATATAAAAATAATCCATAAATCAATCGGAGAGACAAATAACCAGTGGGAACAAAACAGGTTAGTCTTTCTCAATAAATGGAGCTCCCGCCTTCCCTATCACATCGAGCCTGAAGTCATGTATGGTGACACCGGTACAATTTTAAGTGAAGGACCCGCTGTTGCGATCATCATCCACGTTCAGAATGGTTTCGATTCCCTGGTCCGCTGCATTGAAAGCATCAGGGGAAAATCGCGCTATACCAACTATAAGCTCTATATCGCTTTCAGAACCCCTGATTCCCGGATAACACAAAGGTTCGACGATGCGCAAGATATAATTCTTGTTCAATCTTCCGCTGCCAGCCACGCCGGAATCATGAACAACATCGTAAAAAACCATGTCCTTTCCGATACGGACATACTCATCTTCTGTCATGACGATGTAGAACTCCTGAATGACGCCGTATCGTTGTGTGTCCGGATATATGCCGAAAATAAACAGGAAATAGGAACACTCGGTATCAGGCTGCATCTCGGCAACAATAAGATACAGCATGCCGGCATTCAACTAACTATCGGCAAAGATGAGCAGTTGAGGATTTCCCATAAAGGATACGGGAGTTATTATAATTATACTGTCGGGACAGAGCGTGACATCTTCAGCAACTCCGGCGCTTTCATGATGGTGAGCAGAGAACGTTTTCTATCGCTTGGCGGCTTTTCCGAATGGTACATGCAATGGTTTGAGGATATCGATCTCAATTTCAGATTGGTCCTCGCAGGCAGGATAAATTATTTTTCCGGGGAGGCTGCCGGATACCACTACGAACTGGAGACAGCAAACGATCACGCTGAAAGTTTGAGGAAAAAGTCCGAAGACCTCAGGAACCTGCTTGGTTATATCCACAGGAACTTGAATAATCCAATAGTAATGAAACATCTGAAGTTTATATATGCATAACCCACGGTCCACCATGTTGTCACCCTGAGCCTGTCGAAGGGTCAAAGAGTCAAAGGTCGAGGAGTTAAAGAGTTAAAGAGTCAAAGAGTCATGGTTCGACAAGCTCACCATGCTGTCACCCTGAGCCTGTCGAAGGGTCAAAGAGTTAAAGGGTCAATGGTTCGACAAGCTCACCATGCTGTCACCCTGAGCCTGTCGAAGGGTCAAGAGTCGTGGTTCGACAAGCTCACCATGACACACTTTATGATGTCATCCTGAACCGTGAGTTTGTCGAGGGATCAGGTTATATAACATAATTTACTTGTGAGGTTAAACAATGAATAATGAATTATCTCTTAAAACTGCTATCGAACAGCAACAGGCAGGCAAACTGGATGAAGCGGAGCATGCCTACCGGGAAATCCTGCAGAGTGAGCCTGAAAATGCCGACGTGCTTCATTTTCTCGGAATACTTCTGTTTCAAAAGAAGGACAATGATTCGGCCTTGGCAATGATCAAAAAAGCCATTCAGATCAATCCGGGCAATGCAAATGCATACTATAATCTGGCGGGCATCCTTCAGGATATCGGAGAGCTTGACGAGGCATTAACATATTATCAGAAAGTCATCGAGATTAATCCGGATGTTGCCGATACTTATAATAGTATTGGCGCTGTACTTCAGAAAAAAGGACAGCTTGATGATGCTATAACTCACTTCAGAAAAGCACTGCAAATGAACCCGCAACTGGCGGTGACTCAACTCAATCTGGGGTATGCATTACATCAGAAAGGACAACTCGACGAGGCCATAACCTGTTATCAGAAAGCCATTGAGATCAATCCTGAATTCGATGACGCCTATTATAATCTTGGTGTTATCTTTCAGGCACAGGGGCGCCTTGACGAAGCTTTGGTAAATTACTACAGTACGATGCACCACAACCCTGATAAAGTCGACGTCCATAACAACGTAGGTATTATCCTGAAAGCAATGTGGCAACTGGATGGAGCAGTGGCCAGTTTCAGAAACGCCTTAGGGATCAACCCCGACATCCCGGAAATCTGGAGCAATCTCGGGAATGCTCTTCACGATAAGGGCGAAATCATCGAGGCCATTAAAGCCTATCAGGGGGCGCTTAAACTTAATCCCGACATGTTTCAAACCCACTATGATATGGGGAACGCGCTGAAAGAAGAAGGAAAGACGGAAGAAGCAATTTCAGCTTATGACAGGGCGATTGAATTGAAGCCCGGTCTTTTCAAGGCAAGCTGGGCCCGGTGCATGGCGCTTCTGCCGGTCATATATAATAATGAGCAGGACATAGGAAGGACACGCGATCTATATCGTGAGGAACTCCTGAAATTACAGGAGCGCCTCTCCCTTCAAACTCCGGATGACGTCGATGCCGCAGCGGAAGCAGTCGGAAGCCAACAGCCTTTCTATCTCGCAGCGCAGGGATTTAATGACAAAGAGTTGCAGAAAATATATGGAGCGATGGTATGCAAAATCATGGCCGCAAAGTATCCTCAATGGGCAGTCAATCCGTCCTTGTCTCCTACGCCTGATGGTGAGCCAATCAGGGTTGGAATTGTATCAGGGTACTTTTATCGGCATTCAAACTGGAAACTGCCCATTAAAGGATGGGTTGAGAACCTTGACCGGAAGCGCTTCAGCCTCCACGGCTATTACACAGGGAGAGAAAAGGACAAAGAGACGGATGCGGCGCGTGCCTGTTTCAGCAGATTTGTTGAGGACGTCTTTTCTTTTGAAAAGCTTTGTGAGACAATCCGGAATGATAATCTCCATATTTTGATATTTCCCGAAATAGGCATGAATCCGATATCTCTGAGGCTTGCATCTCTGCGACTTGCTCCTGTTCAGTGCAATTCCTGGGGGCATCCTGATACATCCGGCCTTCCGACTATTGACTATTATCTGAGCAGTGAGTTGATGGAACCGCCTGATGGCGACAATCATTACACGGAACACCTTATACGTTTACCGAATCTCTCTGTTTATTACACACCTCTGGAAATACCTGAAACTGAATCGAAGCGTGCATCCTTCAACCTTCGTGAGGAATCTGCGGTATATCTCTGCTGCCACGCTCTCTTCACCCATCTGCCTCAATATGACGAGATATATACTCGTATTGCCCGGCAAGCCGGCGATTGTCAGTTTGTTTTCATCGCCCATGAAAGTGAACCAATTACAGAAAAGTTCCGCACAAGAATGCGCACTGCCTTTGAAACATCCGGCCTGGATGCCGACAGGTATCTTGTATTTCTCCCGATACTTGATCCTTCGAAATACCATTCACTCAACTGCCTTGCCGACGTTTTCCTCGATACCATTGGATGGTCCGGAGGGAACTCCACATTCGAGGCCCTTGCTTGCAACCTGCCCGTCGTAACACTCCCGGGAGAATTCATGAGAGGAAGGCATTGCTCCTCTATCCTTAGGATGATGGGTCTTACAGAGACCATAGCCGGCTCACTTGATGAGTATGTTGAACTGGCCGTCCGTATTGGAAAGGATTCCGGATTCCGGCGTTCGATTTCGGATAAAATCGCGGCAGATAAACATCTGATATATCAGGACCAGACATGTATCACAGCCCTTGAGGAATTTATTAAGAAGGTTGTCCGGGAAAAGTTGTAATTCTAACTCAACGGTAAAATGTCATGGTTAGTACAAGTGTCATGGTGAGTACAAGTGTCATGGTGAGTCGTAAGCTTGTCGAGTGGTGAGCTTGTCGAACCATGGCTTTTCATTTCAACCCTTCGACAGGCTCAGGGTGACAGATTACTGATACCGTGCAAATGTCATAGTTAGTACAAGTGTCATGGTGAGCTTGTCGAACCATGGCCTTCACCCTTCGGCAAACTCAGGGTGACAGATTACTGATGAGGATAAACTATGGACGTAAACAAGGCGCTTCAGGAAGCCCTCAAACATCTTCAGTCCGGAAACTTGCAGGCCGCCAGGGACATTTATACCCGGATATTGAATATTCATCCCGACAATATCAATGCCCTGCATTTTCTTGGACTGGCCCATTATCAGGAGGGTGATCTCGATACCGCACTCCGGTACATTACAAAAGCAGTGGTTCTCGGTCCAAATTATGCCGATGCCCATAATAATCTCGGCAATGTTCTTCTGGACATGGGCCGCACAGACGACGCTGTGACCTGCTTCAGGAAAGCCATATCATTAAACCCCGGTCTCTGTAACGCCTATATTAATTTGGGGACCATTTTTCAGAAACAAGGGAATCTCGATGAGGCCGTCAACTATTATGAGAGGGCCGCGGAGTGCGACCCGGTCAGTGCAGAAATACATTTTACTCTGGGGCTCATTCATCAGCAAAAAGGAAACATCGATACGGCAATAGATTGCTACAAAAATGCGGTACGGCACGATGCAGACTTTTTCCCCGCCAATCATGCCCTTGGAATCACCCTTCAGAATAAAGGGTTGATTGCCGATGCGATCCCCTTCCACCAAAAGGCTATACAACTGAATCCAACCATACCCGAACTTTATTATAATCTTGGGGTCGCCCTACAGGAAACCGGACATTTCGACAATGCCATTGATCAATACCGGAAAGCAGTAGAATTGAAGCCGGATTATGCCGAATCGTACCTGAACATATCACTCATCCATCTGCTGACAGGTAATTTCAAAGACGGATGGAGAGAGTTCGAATGGCGGTGGAAATCGGAATTGTCCGGCACTCGTACATTTTCCCAACCTTCATGGGACGGGTCAGATATCAGGGGACGTACAATTTTAGTTTACGCCGAACAGGGACTGGGAGATACGATCCAGTTTATACGTTATGTACCTCTGCTTGCACGACGCGGCGCAAAGGTCATTGTAGAATGCCAAAAGGAACTGACATCTTTGCTGAAAGATGTGGGAGGGATAGACCAAATCATTGAGCGGGGCAACCCCCTGCCCGAGTTTGATGTGCACTGTCCTCTTTTAAGTCTGCCATTGCTCTTTAATACAACCCTTGAAAATATACCGGCAGAGATACCGTATATTTCTGCTGACCCGACAAAAGTCAAAAAATGGAGAGGCAAGGTCGAACAGGTCAATGCAAAACTGAGAATCGGACTGGTCTGGGCAGGGAAGCCAACATATCAGAAGGTGAGGCATCGCTCCTTTCCACTTGCATTATTTGCGCCTCTGGTGGATTTTAAAGGAATTGCGCTGTACAGTCTGCAGAAAGGAGAAGCATCTCAACAGGTCAAAAATCCTCCGGAGGGTTTAAAGATCGTTGACTACACCGAAGAAATTACTGATTTCTCTGATACTGCCGCGTTCATTGAAAATCTCGACCTGATCATATCCGTCGATACCTCTGTCGCACATCTGGCCGGCGCAATGGGAAAATCAGTATGGACACTCATACCCTTCATTCCGGACTGGCGTTGGCTGCTGAATCGTGAGGACAGCCCCTGGTATCCGACTATGAAGCTGTTCAGACAGCCGGAACCCGGCAACAAACAGGCAATTATAGAGCAACTCATAGAAGAACTTCGGAAGAAAATTCTAATTTAGAATATTTATGAAAAAACATGCTGCTTTGTCTGGAATAACAACACAGTTTCATATTAAAATAATTGAAAGTGCATTGTGATATTTTTGATGAATAAAACTTCTGTTTTTATCGCTGCAAACATATATGAATAAGTTCGTAAATATCGGCATAGCCACTTTCAACAGGCTTGAATACACAAAGAAATGTATCGAATCTGTATTAACATACACCGATTATCCACATGTAATTACGGTTGTTGACAATTACAGCCAGGATGGCACAAGAGATTTTCTGAACGACTTAAAATCAAAAGGATTAATAAAGAATCTTGTTTTACTCAATGAAAACATCGGCGTTGCAAAAGCGTCAAATATTGCATGGCTTTCGGAGTCGGAAGCCGGATATTATTTAAAACTCGACAACGATATCGTCATACAGAAATCTCCGTGGCTTACCCCGATGGTAGAAACAATTGAGTGTATCCCTGTTTCAGGCGCTGTCGCATACAATTTTGAAAAAATAAGTTATCCACTTCAGGCAATTAATGGTCATCCTGCCAGATTGAAACATGGCAATCTCGGCGGAGCGTGTGTCTTAATCCCAAAGCGAACTGAAAAGTTGCTCGGTTATTGGTGCGAAGATTATGGTTTATATGGGCAGGAAGACCTTGATTACGGCATTAGAATTCAGTTGGCAGGCCTGTTAAATGTATATATGGAAGACGAACAAATCGCGACACATAGGGATTCCGGTGAAAATAAAGAATATGCCGAATGGAAAAACAAACAGTTCGAAAAAAATAATAACTATGAGAGAATTGCAGACAATGTGTACGGATTTTTCAAAGGTTTCAGGTCCTTATATTATAGGTCTGCTTATGCCGAGACATATCTTTCACTCAGTGAAAACCCTTTATATAATGACGTTCAAGATGCTCAGAATAAAATGCATGCTTTAATCAGCAGCAGAAATTATGATGAAGCAATAAAAGAAGCGGAACTGCTGCTGCATGGGTATCCGGGTTTTGCTTTCTTGCACAACTTTCTGAAATCCATTTATCAAATAAAGGAAAATGCAATAAAAGCTGCTTACCACCACGAACAGGCAAAATTAATCAATCCCTTTATACATGAAATTCCGCCCAATCTTGCCGATTTCTTTGAACAAGTTATGAAGACATGATCCAAGATTGAAAATGAACATTGACGAAACAATCCAATTGGCCCTTGAGAACCTGCAGTCAGGGAATCCAGAACAAGCAGAGAATCTTTTATACAGGGTTCTGTCGGTACAGCCGACTAATATTAACGCCCTTCACTTCCTCGGACTTGTCTATTACGAAAGCAAAAATTACGACCTTGCAATAGAATATATCAAAAAAGCGCTGTGTCTTAACCCGTCATATGCGGACGCATATAACAATCTCGGCCTTGCCTTACAGGAAAAAGGAGAATTGAATGAAGCGATTATGTGCTATCAGAGAGCCATCGATCTGAAGCCCGGTTTCGAGACCGCGTATTCCAATCTCAGAAATCTCTTGTCCGAGAGCGGATATTTTAACATGGCCGTCAGAGATTATAACGAAGCTCTTTTCAAATGCATCAAGTTTATGGAAGCCGCCTCGGATGAAACTAAAACAAAAAGAAATAGTATTAATATTCTTGTCACCGGGACAGGCAGATGCGGTACTGGCTATATGGCGAAGCTCCTGACAAGTGCCGGGTTCCCATGCGGGCATGAAGAAATCTTCAGCTTTCTTGTTAATACCGAAAAATTGCTTCATAACCAACCTATATGTGAAAGTAGTTGGCTTGCGGTACCATTCCTCTCCTCACCACAGTTGTGTGAGACTACGCTTATACACGCTGTTCGAAATCCTCTGCGCACTGTCCAGTCATTAATAGAAATCAAATTCTTTCTTGAAAAGAACTTTTACTATCTATTTTCCGAACATTTTCTGCCGGAATTAAAGACATTGAAGCCGGACAAGTCACCTTTTTATTATTTCATGGAGTGGACAAAGATGATTTTACAATATGAGAAGGGAGAAAGATACTTCCGTCACAGAGTAGATGACGACCCTGTTCCATTAATTAAGAGACTTGGAGGAGACATAACACATCTTTTTTCAAATACAGCGTATAACACAAGAAGGAAGCTCGGATCAAACCTACAATTAACTCCCGATGATATACCTGATGACTACAAAACTGAATTTTTAGAAATATCAGAGCAAATAGGCTATAAGCTTTAGATTCTGTGAAAGATATTGCATAAAGGATACTTGCGTTTAGACGGAAGAAAGCTATGACAGACACTGAAACCATTCAAAAAATTGTTTCATCTCTGAATAAAGCGAAAAAATCCATTAGAGTGCTTGCCCGTAAAGAGCCGTTCTCGGCAATCTCCATCGGTCAAAATTGCAACACAGCCTGGTATCTTAAACAGGTTGGAGCAAGAACTGAAGCATATCCCTTTGACTGGATATTCTGTTCTGCGGAGATCATCGAATCATGTATGAGAGACGGTTTTTCTATATTCCTGGACAGGCAATATATCACACCCAAAAAAGACAGACATGCCGCCGGACACTCCGTCTATCATGAGAATATGTTCCACCACAGGAGTCCAATACAAACGGAAGAAGACTATAATTACTATGTTCGCTGTATTGAAAGATTTAAGCGCAAACTGTCTTCCGGCGACAGAATTATGTTTGTTTGCACCCTTATCAATGAGCCCGATAAACGGCCGGCATGGAGCAGCGGTTTTTGCAATAAATATCTGCTGCCGACTGCTCAATCTTATGACACCTATGAATCGTTCATGAAATATGCAGGGGAAATAAACCCAAACCTCATATATCTATTCATCGAACAATACACTCAAGGGAAATTAACTATAGATTCTGAAATCGTGAAGGACAACGTACTGTCGATCAAGTTCACTTCTCAGGGCAGCAATGACGGCGTCATGTATTTGGATGAATTTGATGATTCCATCGTCAAATCGCTATATTCCGGCCTGATAATCTGAAAGTGATATTGCAACTATCTCATATGGATCTGAATCAATAGCTTTAAAATAAGACATAGAGGATCAATTTATCATGTCACAGAATAAGGACATCCTTTCACAGCATATCTCTCACTGGAGAGCAATTCAATCAACTATTTTGAATAGAAATATGGAACATATGGTTAACAAGAATTACAGGTATTATTGCTACAAATTAGGCACCGTAAATAAACTATTTGTATTCCTGACAGCGTTGGTGCCTGATGAATATCTGCTTAATCCACAATATTTCCAGTGGGGACAATTCTCTCAGGAATTCCTGGACCGGCATCACTGCATGTTCCTGAGAGACGTAAACAACTTCTATTATATGCATACCTCCAGCATACAATTGCAGCGTCTGGAAACCATATGTCTTATTGAGTATCACCGCATGAATATAAATATTCCGAGAGAGAACGTAATTATCGTCGGATGCAGTGCCGGCGCGACTGCGGCCATAGATATCTCAGCCCTGGGGCAATACGGAAAATGTGTCGCTTTTTCTGCCCAAACAGACTTTGAAATGGATTTGGACCTGCTGGGAAAATATGATGAGACATATCGTCCCCGTTTTGAAATTGAGAAAAATATTATACAGCTCGGTTACTATCCAAATTTACTGCCGTCCTTCCATTTGTCATCAGCAGAATCCCGTTTCTTTTTAATATGGGGACAATACAATAAAATAGATAATGAAATTCATACAGATTTACAAAATCGTCTTCATAATAATAAAAATGTATTTTTTATCCCCGTAAATACGGATGACCATAACTCTGCGGGAAATTGTGACAGATTGTCGATAAAGCAACTTCTGACGGAAGGATAGAAACAGGAACTGCACAAAGACAAATAATGGACAGACTCTATTCGGAATCTGTGTATAAAGTCATGGTTTGTCATCCTCCGGCCCTAGTCGGCTCCGGCGCCGCCTAAGGCGAGGAAACTTGACCGGGCTACGACTCGTCTACGACCCGTAGGGTAGAGGGGATACTGTTATTCTCTAAGTAAAACCTCAATTTCTTGCCTCATATTTTCAACTTCCGAACCGATACTTGTCCAATGAACTCTGCCCTGCCGATTAATCAGAATGGTTGTAGGCCAGGCTTTAATACCATACGATGAAATTATTGTTGCTTGACGATCCACTAATACGGGATAATTTAATCGGTATAATCTTTGAAATTTCCGCACTACATCAGGGGGTTCTCCAATGTTAATCGCATATATTATAAATTTATTCTGGTATGCATGCACTAAGGCCTTAGTCTCAATTAACTCTTGCTTGCACGCATTACACCATGTCTTCCAAAATATAAGCACTACAATCTTCCCGCTCAAGTCGGATAAACGAATTTCATGACCATCTAACGTTTCACCTAATAAGTCCGGAGGAGATGCGCCTTTTTGGATTGCCGGCATCTCACTCCGAGTTACCGGGGAGCTGCAATCCGTTATTATGCATAAAGATAAAATCAGTAACAGAAGGCATATGCATTTTACTTTCATGATATGATCCAACAATCTGTAAACCACATACAAGAGAGACATTCCTATATATTATATCATCATATCAATCATTCCTATGCAATGAATAAACGAAATCACCGTGTATTTTATAAATCAAATAGGATTCACCCGGTGACCTTAAAAAAACCTTCCTTTTCTTCATCAATAAGAACTGCTATAATTTGGAAGAGTTGAAAGGAGGTAATAATATTATGAAAGAATTGAGAATCCGTTGCGCCGCGCTCTCTGCCATTATTTTACTTATTATCACTTCTACAGCGACGGCAGCGACTATTTTCTGGAAAGATGATAGTTATCAACAAGAGCCGTTCAAAAAGGTCTTTGTCCTGGTTACTTTACAAGACCCTACTCTTAAAAGACAGCTTGAGGATGAATTCTCAAAGCAATTGAATAATCACGGGACGGATTCAGTGGAAAGTTATCCTATTTTCTCCTCTCATTCATTATCCGACAAAGAAAGCATTACTTTAAAAATCAAGGAACTGGAAGCGGAAGCCATTTTCATTATAAGATTGATGAGAGTTGAGAAAGAAGATACAACGAGTTCGGCAAATAATTACGTTGTTCCAACATGGTATCATGATTGGTATAAATACTACAGCAGCGGGTTTAAATTTATTCGTATTCCAACATATACAGATGATAATTATCTTGTTATTGCGGAGACAAACATATATGAAACCCCAAAAAAAAGGCTTATTTGGGCTGCCCGATCCGATATGTTTACGGTTAGTTGTGGTTGTCAGGAATTAATATCATTTATCAACGTCATAATAGATAAATTATCATCCGATCATCTAATCAAATAAATGCAACATTTCGAGAATAGATAGATCCACAAACCTTGATACAGAACCAACTGGCGGAGACCTTGCAGCAAGAGCGCAATAGATAGTGATAGGAGATGAATAATGCTGAGTAATAAAACGATTCTAATCACAGGCGGGACAGGCTCTTTTGGGAAAAAGTGTACAGAAATAATCCTCAAGAAATACAAACCGAAAAAACTGATCATCTTCAGCCGCGATGAACTGAAGCAGTTCGAGATGTCCCAGGTGTTTTCATTCGAGAAATATCCCTGCATGCGGTATTTTCTCGGCGACGTTCGTGACAAGGAAAGACTATACCGCGCTTTTCGTGGAGTGGATGTCATAATCCACGCTGCCGCATTGAAACAAGTCCCTGCCGCCGAGTATAACCCGTTCGAGGCCGTGAAAACAAATATTCTGGGCGCAGAAAATATTATCAATGTCGCGATCGACATCGGAGTGAAGAGAGTTGTCGCCCTCAGTACGGATAAAGCGGCAAATCCCATCAACCTCTACGGCGCCACAAAGCTGTGCTCAGACAAACTATTCATTGCCGGAAACGCATATGTCGGACGTAAGGACACGATCTTCAGCGTTGTCAGGTATGGAAACGTCGTCGGCAGCAGGGGCAGCGTCATTCCGTTCTTCCTTAAGCTGCGGGAAACAGGCGTTCTGCCGATCACCGATCCCCGCATGACCCGCTTCTGGATCACTCTCGAACAGGGGGTAAATTTTGTGCTTGATTGCCTAAAACGAATGGTAGGCGGTGAGTTATTCGTCCCCAAAATACCAAGCATGAATATTATGGACCTTGCGAAGGCAATCGCCCCTGAGTGCAAAACAAAAATCATCGGTATTCGTCCGGGAGAAAAACTTCACGAAGTTATGGTCCCGAGAGACGATGCAAGGAAAACACTTGAATTCAGTAATTATTATCTGATCCAGCCGGATTTCAGATTCTTTGAACGCCGCTTTAAGAACAAAAAAATTAAACGGGTACCGGATGATTTTGAATACAGCTCGGGAAACAATACCCAGTGGCTGACTGTGGAAGAACTAAAGGAGATGATCAGAAATATATGAGCAAAATGTTTAAAACGAAAGGAGAAGTAAATACCGTTAATGAAACAAAAAATAGAAACTGTTACTTTTCCTCTTAGTATCTTTGAAACAGCCGATACAAAAGAGGACCTTGAGGATTGGCTTCTTGCTCAAAATACAGATTTTATTCAAAAAATGCGAAAAGCAAGACGAGATGATCTTCAAAATAAGGGCAAAGATTATCAGTCAATAAAAAAATAATGCTGCTCTCTATAGTAACACATGGAGGAATTAAGGCATTTTAGATATATACTTTAGGAAAATTTATTTATACCATGGATAGATTATCATTCATTGAAAATACAGCAGGAAAGTGTCGGCAGAATCTGGGATAACAAGTCTGAAAATTTATATGAGCTTTAAAAAAGGAGATATATTAATAGATTTAACCGGATGTTTTCTAAGAAAATACTGCCAGTCACAATAACTTAACAGCACATGCGACTCAAATAAGATTCTTTTCTCCGTGTTTTTGTCAACAAGCAATACGCCACTCTTTATTATCTGGAAAAGGAAAACAGGTGAATCCATATTGTTCAAGGCTACAATCTGGACCTCTTTGCCTATCTCCCTTGATATCTCAGCCTCAAGGTAAAAAGTTGTCCATCGAGGGAGTTTTTCCGGGTGTTTTGTATAATGGACTGCAATATCCCAGTCGCTCCTTTCGTCTGCCGCACCGCTTGCCTGTGAACCGAACAGGTAGGCGAATTCGACAAATGTATTTTTTCTTAGAAACCTTGATATTGTTTTTGTAGTGTCAATCATAACTTTTCGATAAAATTGATAAATTTTTTAATATCCGTTACTCCCACTTTTAAGAACTTTATCAACTCGTTAATTGTATCTATCAGGTAATCATGAGCAAGAAAATTTCTCAAACCGGCTATATAAACAAATTTTCTTGAAAAGCCTATTGGAATGATTTTATGATCTCCAAGTTTATAAATGGAATCGCTGTATGTAGACGGCTTAGGAAGACCTCTCAGCGTAATAACTAAATCTGCGATATCAAGTACTATCTCTGCACACAGATATACGGAACGTTCAGTTATCTTTTTTGTCTCAACAGAGATATTGATATTTTTCAGAAATATTGTTCGGTTTGTCTCCAAATAAAGCACTTCCTCTTTAAGCCTTTCAAGTTTCCTGAAAAGAACCTCATGCATGCACTATTATAGCATTTACCAAAAGGTTATAAAATGGTCATTCCCTCAAAACGGTTGTCCCTCATCCTGCACCCTTTTTTATCCTCCAGCTTCGACTATCATACCTCCCAATAGACTCCTCTCCCCGGTAGAACCTATAAATCTCCTTAATATTTAGCACAGGTTAAATTCGGGGCCCTTTCCCCCATATCCTTTTAAACCCATTGAAACATCTGAAAGAATTAAGGTATTTTAGATATATAATATCCGGCGGAGAAATAAACGATTCGCCATAGAGAACACTGAGAGGCAACAATAAATAGCTGAAGGATTCCTTTGTCCAAGATAATCAATAAAAACAGATTGAAGTTTATTCCTTACGGCAGACAATTCATTGATAACGAAGATATCCGGGAAGTCGTAAAGGTCCTCAAGAGCGACTTTCTCACACAGGGACCCAAAATTCCTGAGTTCGAGGAAAAATTGGCCGGATACTGCGGGGCAAAATATGCCGTCGTCTTCAACTCCGGGACCTCTGCTTTGCACGGAGCATATTTTGCCCTGGGACTTGGTAAAGGCGATGAGTTTATCACCTCACCGATAACCTTCGTTGCCACTGCCAACGCGGGATTATACCTTGGAGCAAAACCTGTATTTGTGGATGTGGAACCTGATACCGGAAACATTGACGCATCGAAGATTGAAAAGAAAATTACAAAAAGAACAAGGCTCATAACGCCCATCCACTATGCCGGACATCCAGTTGATCTGGACAGGATTCGTGATATCGCGACAAGGCATAAACTCTTCGTGGTCGAAGACGCCTGCCATGCACTGGGAGCAAAATACAGCCATCAGTCGAAGACTAATAACTGGACAAAGATCGGAAGCTGCTCTCACTCTGATATGACCGTGTTGAGCTTTCATCCCGTCAAGCACATCACTACCGGTGAAGGCGGGGCAGTCCTTACAAATAAAGAGGAGTTCTACAAAAAACTTCTCATGTTTAGAAACCACGGAATCACAAAGTATGATTTTATTCATAAACCCCATGGAGACTGGTATTATGAAATGCAGTCTCTTGGCTATAATTACAGGATGACCGATATTCAGGCGGCCCTCGGCATATCACAACTCAGGAAACTCGATACTTTTGTTGAGAAGAGAATAGCAATTGCGGATGTTTATCGGAAGGCATTTCTGAACAACACTTATTTTGATATTCCCATGGAAAAAGACTATGCATATTCGTCATACCACCTCTATCCGATAAGGCTCAAAGATAAATATAAAAACAGAAAGAAAGAGATATTTGCCCGCATGAGAAAAATCGGCCTCGGAGTACAAGTACACTATATCCCGGTCTACCTTCAGCCGTTCTACAGAAAACTGGGTTACAAAAATGGCTCATGCCCGGTTGCGGAGGATTTTTATCACAAAGAGATAAGCCTGCCTATGTTCCCCGGTTTGAAAAAGAAAGATATGAAACGCGTAATCGAAAAAGTTTTAACTGCTTTTAACTCTTAGGCCGCAGACCCTTCGACAAGCTCAGGGTGACATCATGCTTGTCATGGTGATTCTGTTCAGATGTCATGGTGAGCCTGTCGGGTGTCGTGGTGATTCTGTTCAGATGTCATGGTGAGCCTGTCGAGTGGTGAGCTTGTCGAACCATAGGCAGAGTTCATAATCAGGCAATTGACAGCACGTATTTTACGTGTTAATGTAATTTATATTCAAATTGATTGATTCGGCGGTAGGAGGCTGTTATGAAACAGAACATAACTCTGAGTCTGGAAAAAGATTTAATAAAAAAAGGGAAAATCATCGCATCAAACCGTGAGACATCCTTAAGCAAACTCCTAAGCAACTTTTTAGAACAAATCATTCATGAAGATGAGTTCTATGAAATGTCCAAAAGAAAGGCACTGAAGATATTAGAGAAGGGATATCACATGGGCGGTAAGATTACCTGTACAAGAGAAGAACTGCATGAGCGGTAAAATCTTTCTTGATACCAATATTCTCATATATGCACACGATGCCGATTCGGGTGACAAACACATTATCGCAAAGAATATCGTAAAAGAATTATGGGACAAGAAAAATGGCGTATTAAGCACACAGGTATTGCAGGAATTCTATGTCAATGTGACGAAAAAGATACCACGGCCCGTCGCTCCGATCGAAGCAAGAGAAATTATCAGGGCTTATTCAAGCTGGGAAATCAGGGACAACAGCATCATGTCTGTAATCAGAGCATCCGAAATAGAAGAAAAATACAAGCTCTCTTTTTGGGATTCCCTGATAGTAGTTGCAGCATATTCAGCAAAAGTTGAAAAGATTCTGACCGAAGATCTGAACGAAGGGCAGGTCATTGAAGGGATATTAATCGAGAATCCGTTCAAGACCCGATAGTCTAATCGCACTGGCGAGCAGTGGACCTGTCATGGTGGGCAGTGAGCCTGTCGAACTGTCAAACCATGAAGCATTTATCAAAATATATTAAAAAAGGTAATATATTATAAGACGGAAACAGACATGAGACTTGACACTAATGAAAAGAAAGCGCTGAAACATGCCTTAAAAGATTTCGATGGAGAGATATATCTCTTTGGGTCGCGGACCGATAATGTCAGAAAAGGTGGAGATATAGATATACTGCTTCTGCCAAAAAGGAAACAGAATTCGTTAAAATTGTCGCTTGCTGTACAGAAACGTTTTTTTTCATTGTGTGAAGAGGATATCGACGTAGTGATTTATAACGATAACCCGTTCTGCAGAGAGATACTTAAACATGCAAAAAGACTTGATATCAGAAGAATTTAAAGAGCTGCAGAGAGCCATTATTCTTCTGAGAGCATCCGTTAAGAAATTCAAGCCGTACAGAGTAAGAAAAACCTATACCCCTGCTGAGATGGAGTATTATGATTCTCTTTCATTTCGTTTCGAAAAAACTGTTGAACTCTTTCTTCATTTTTTCAAAGGACTCGAGTCCTTCCTCTTTGGCAAAGTCAGCGATACCTTAAGGGATCGCCTCTTTGCAATGCAGAAACTGAACCTTATAGACACTATTGACTTCTGGATCGAGGCAAGACTGCTCAGAAATAAAGTAGCTCATGATTACCTTCCGGAACAATTGAAAGACATTTACAATGAAATCCATAACAAATCAAAATCAATTATCAAAAATACAGTCAAAATCGAGAAGTATCTGAACACAATAAATACTAAGGGATGACTTCTGTTTTATGAAAGCAAAAATAGGGAATAAAGAAAGCGACCAGAAAAAGAACGGAGTTTATGTCGTCCTTGAAGCCGGACCGACACAAGACAGCAAATACTGCTAAAAATAAATGAAAATCGGAGCAATTATACAAGCAAGGACCTCCTCCACCCGCCTTCCCCAAAAAGTCTTGAAACAACTCCCATATGGCAGCGGCATTACGGTGCTGCAGCAGGTCATCAGACGAGTTAAAAAATCGACTGCGATTTCCCATATTATCGTTGCAACCACAAAAAACAAGGAAGATATCAAGATTGTTGAAATAGCAAAAAAGGAAAAGGTTCTATGGTTCAGAGGTAGCAAAGAGGATGTTTTGAGCAGGTATTATTCAGCTGCAAAAAAAAGTAAGTTAGATATCATTGTAAGAATCACAAGCGATTGTCCGTGTATTGATCCTGCAATTATTGATTTAATGATAGAAAAACATTTAACAACAAAATCAGACTATACTTCAAATAGCCTAAAAAGAACCTTCCCGCATGGGTTAGATACCGAGGTTATAAGTTTTCATGCTTTAGAAAAAGCATATAATGAAACCACGGAAAAATTCGAAAAAGAGCATGTTAGTCCATACATTTATAAAACAAAACCAAATTTATTTAAAATATCCTCGGTCGAGGCATCAAAGAAATTAGCCGCTCCTGATATTAGAATCACCCTTGACACAGAAGAGGATTATGCATTACTTTGTTCCATTTTTGATTATCTCTACAAGGCAGATCATTTTTTTGGAACAAGAGACATTATCAAGCTCTTTGGAAAAAAACCCTGGCTAAAGCTCATCAATAGAAAAGTCATTCAAAAGAAATTGTTTGACACTTTGGAAGAAGAGATAAAAGAGGCAGTAAGAATGTGCGACGTGCAGGATTTGAAAAGAGCTATAGGGTTTTTAACAGCATATAAATCATCTAATATTCTCGGAGAAAGACCATAAATATAGGAAACTGATACCAGGCCAACTGACCTGATGCGCGATATTACAGAAAGAAGACTTAAACAAAATAATAAAAAGATGAAAGCAAATAAAAGTTAATAATGAATTATATTGTTTTAAAAAATACTGTATTTAAACTGGACGAGCACAAATTGCTTCCTTTGAGAAAAAGAGATATTTTGTTAATAAAACTTTGGCGAAATGAACAGATTAATTTTTTGAGACAAAATAAGTTATTAACTGATGAAGATCAAATTGCTTATTACAAAAAAGTGGTTGAAGCGAGTTTTATTCAGCCTCAACCTCAAATAATTTTGTTTAGCTATTTATTTAAGAATCATTGCATCGGCTATGGAGGATTGACGAATATTGATTGGTTTTCTAAAAGAGCGGAATTATCATTCTTATTAGACACACAGAGAGTCAATAATAAAGAACTTTACGATTCAGATTTTAGTCATTTTATCAGCCTCATGAAAAAAGTGGCATTTGATGCGCTACATTTAAATCGTATTTTTACGGAAACTTTTGACATACGTGATTGGCATGTTTCTATCTTGGAAAAGAATGGCTTCAGGCTTGAAGGAAGAATGAAAGAACATTTCTTTATTGAAAACAAGTTTGTCGATTCATTATTACATGGTTTTTTAAGAAGATATCGCGATGACATTTAAAGGCAAGCGTGTTTTCGTCAGCGGTGGAAATGGAGTAATCGGGAACTATCTGATAAATGAACTCCAGAGGCGAGATGCTATTATTTATGTGGGGGATATTAAACCGAGGCCGCCATACTGGGACAAAAGTATTATCTATCGCCAAGGTGACCTAAATTATATTACGAAAGAAGAACTGGACGATTTTGCCCCAGAATTCTTTTTCCATCTCGCCGCTACATTCGAACGTTCCATTGAAACGTATGAATTCTGGCGAGAGAATTTTCATCATAACGTTCGATTGAGCCATCATCTGATGAGCTTATTAAAAGACAGTGTCGATCTAAAAAAGGTGATCTTCGCATCGAGTTACTTAATTTATGCATCATATTTATATAGTTTTGACAAGCCGGCAAGAAAAGCAGCCCGACTAAAAGAGGATGATCCGATATCTCCAAGGAATCTTACAGGAGCAGCTAAGTTATATCATGAGATAGAGCTTCGATTTTTGGACGAATTCAGAAATGACAGATTTCAATTCGTAGCAGCACGAATTTTTAGAAGTTATGGGAAAAAGTCGATAGATATTATATCTCGATGGATAAGAGCCTTACTGAGCGGCGAGACTTTAACAGTTTATGCAAAGGAAGGGATGTTTGATTATATATATGCTGAAGACGTCGCTGAAGGCTTAGTACGCCTAGCATTGAATCCAGATACAACCGGTATCATTAATCTTGGGAATGATAATGCCCGAAGAATAGAAGAAGTCCTTGAAATACTCAAAATATATTTTCCGGAAATGAATATCATTGAGAAAGAAGCCGAGATATCTTATGAAGCTTCTCAAGCAAATATGGACAATTTTAAGAAATTGGTCGGCTGGCAGCCGCAGAGACAATTAGAGGACACTATCCCGGAAATGATCGCGTTTGAGAAAGAACATCCCTTAGAAGACGATAAACAGATTTCATTTAATACATTAATTACAAGTATTTCACGCAAAGTTCCGTTAATCCATGCCGTCAGATTTGCTGCAAATAAAATAGGAAAGAATATAAAAGTTCTTGGCGGAGATACGGATTCGTCATGTATCGGAAAATATTTCGTCGACGAATTCTGGCACATGCCGGCCATCTCGTCACTTAGCTTAGAAGATTTTATGACCTACTGTGGCAGGAATAATATTCGATGTGTTATACCGACGAGGGATGGAGAGTTAGCATTCTTTGCTCAATTTAAAGAACAACTTTCAGAAAATGGAATTCATGTTATGGTCTCTCATCCTGAAAGCGTCAAGGGCTGCATCGATAAGCTTGTCTTTTATGAAAAAACAAAAGGTTTAGGATTCCCTGCAATAATGACGAGTACCAATATTGAAGACATTTGCTGTCAACAATTTGTGGTAAAAGAAAGATTCGGAGCTGGATCTATTAGTATCGGCATCGGCTTAAACAAACAAAATGCAATAACGCATGCGTCGACTTTACAGTTACCTATATTCCAGCCCTTTATAAAAGGGACTGAGGTCAGTGTTGATCTATATATTTCTAAGAATGGCGTAGCAAAGGGTGTTGTGGCACGCCGAAGAGATATTATTATAAAAGGTGAATCTCAAGTTACTTCCACTTTTCGAGATGAAAATCTGGAAAACCTTTGCAGTGATTTTGTGGCATCTTTCAATCTTTATGGACATGTAATTTTGCAGATACTCATAGATGAAAAAGGAGATTATCACATAATAGAATGCAACAGTCGTTTCGGCGGCGCATCCACCTTGAGTATCGCTGCTGGCTTGGATAGCTTTTACTGGTTTTTGCTTGAATCGAATGGGGCTGATATTGCGGAATATCCTTTCATGCGATCTAAAGCAGAAAAGATACAAGTCCGGTATCCTGAAGATAGAGTGATTAATGATTCTCGTATTTGATTTAGATGACACTTTATATGAGGAAATGAGTTTTGTTGAAAGTGGATTCAGGGCGGTAACTGAGTTTTTAGCGGCGATTTACAAGATTCCCAAAAATGATCTCTTTGAATTAATGATGTTAAATCTCGAAAACGGCAGAGGTAAGATTTTCGATGAGTTGCTTACAAATTATGGGATATTTAGCAAGAAATTAGTCGGCGCTTGTATTTCAGTGTACAGGTATCATAGACCAAATATTAAGTTATACCAAGATGCTATTGATTGCATAGAACGTTTTAAATCTTTACCAAAATATATTGTTACGGATGGCAACAAAATTGTGCAGGAAAACAAAATTAATGCATTAAATTTAAACAATAAGATAAAGCGCTATTTTATCACGCATCGTTTTGGTATTAAGAATGCTAAACCCTCACCATATTGTTTTAATTTGATTTGCAAGATTGAAAAAGTACAACCAAGTGAAGTCGTTTTTATAGGGGATAATCCGACAAAAGATTTTGTAGGAATTAAGCCAATAGGTTTTAAGACTATCCGACTTTTGAGAGGTAATTTTAAAGTTATTAGGCTTGATCCATCTTTCGAAGCCGATTTTGAAATTAACTCTTTCACTGAATTAACGGACAGCTTTTTGGAAAACATTTAAAATAAACCAGTAGATTATCGAGGCAGATATGGACACCAAGGAATATAAAGTTATCCAAGATAAGATTTATTCATATAAACGCCTTGACCCGATACCTGAAAACGAAGAGCTAACAAGTTTTTATCAAAGCATGTATTATGACTTGATTCGAAAAGGGGGACGTGCTCCGGAGCTTCGCCGGTTAATGAGCGGGGGAGAGGAAGGACCCCGCGAACGTCAATGGCTACGCGAAGGACTATATTCGGATATTTGCAATATCTTGAACCAATATGCGGCTGGAAAACGAATTCTTGATATTGGATGTGGAAACGGTGAATTCATAAGTTTTTTAAAAGAAAGCGGCTTTGAAACATTTGGAATAGAGCCTGCCTCGGAGGCAGCGGAAGTTGCTAAATCACGAGGGCTTAATGTTTTTAATTGTAGCCTTGAGGATTTCAAGAAAAATCATAGTTCAAATGTAAAGGGTTTTGATGCTATTACTCTGCTCAATGTCTTGGAACATGTACCGGACCCCGCAAATGTCATTGAAATTTGTAAATCTCTTCTAAATTCTCAAGGAATTCTATGTATCAGAGTACCAAATGATTTTACTGAAATTCAATCAGCCGCACAGAAGCACATTAATACGACAAAATCTTGGTGGATAGCAATTCCCGATCATATAAATTATTATAATTTTGAATCATTGCGCTCTTTTATCACTTATCTAGGGTTTGGAATCATTTATTCGCAGGGCGATTTTCCGATGGAATTTTTTTTACTAATGGGTGACGACTATGTAGATAACCTGGAAGTTGGTGGTAAATGTCATCAGAAGCGGATTAGTTTTGAGTTGGGTATCCCGGGCAACCTGAGGCGCCGCATATTTCAAGCGTTGTCTACAGTAGGATTAGGTCGAAACTGTTTAGTCTTTGCAAAACTTATAAATAAGTAAGTCTCATTATAGAAATTAATATTGATAACAGATCGATAGGCAAAATGCAGCCGGTTTTTATTATTGCAGGATGTGAATATAAGGCGGCATAGATCAATAATCGGCAAGACATATGTTGATGGGCAGGGGGCAAGAAGGATTGTTGAAGATATATTAAAATATTAAAAGAATCGCTGTTGTTCTATTCTTTCTGCTAAAATATATTTCACAGCAGCTCATGGTTCGACATGCTCACCATGACATTGTTTGTCACTATGTGCAATGGAGTAAGCAGAACCAGAAAAATCATGGTTCGACATGCTCACCATGACAGTTATTTGTCACCCTGAGCTTGTCGAAGGGTCACCATGACATTGTTTGTCACTCTGTGCAATGGGGATGAAAGAGGACACCATGGACCTTATAAATTTTGCAGAGCTGGGTAAAAAGCAAAAGTGACGTCAATAGAGGTATCAACTCGAAAGATCGGTAATAACCATCCCGTCTTTATCATCGCCGAACTTTCCGCCAATCACCGGCAGAAATACGAGCTTGCCGTGGAAACCATTAAGGCCATGAAAGAGTCCGGCGCGGATGCGGTTAAGCTTCAGACCTATACTCCGGACACAATCACGATTGATTCAGACAATGATTATTTTCAGATAAAGCAGGGAACGCTGTGGGACGGAAAGACGTTGTATCAACTCTATCAGGAGGCATATACCCCGTGGGAATGGCAGCCGAAGTTAAAGGAGATAGCTGAAGATTTGGGGCTTATATGTTTTTCATCTCCGTTTGATAAGACCGCCGTTGATTTTCTGGAGAAGATGGATGTCCCGGCCTATAAAGTCGCATCATTTGAAATCACGGATATACCGCTTATTGAATATATCGCATCAAAAGGAAAACCTGTTATTATTTCGACAGGAATAGCGGAACTTAGCGACATAGCAATGGCTGTCGATGCCTGCAAGAGAATGGGAAATGAGCAGATTGCCCTTTTGAAATGCACCTCGGCCTACCCTGCCCCATTGGAAGACGTGAATTTGAAAACTATCCCGGATCTGGCTGAAACTTTCAAAACAGTAGTCGGTCTATCTGACCATACATTAGGCATATCAGTGCCTGTTGCAGCAGTTGCTCTCAACGCAAGGATAATCGAGAAGCATTTTATCCTCGACAGAAAGCTCGGCGGACCGGATTCTGCGTTCTCTCTCGGACCTGAAGAATTCAAAGCTATGGTGACCGCAGTAAGGGAAGTTGAAAAAGCTCTCGGCAAAGTCAGTTATGATTTGACAGACAAGATAAAGAAAAGCAGGGAATTTTCGCGGTCGCTGTTTGTGGTAAATGACATCAAAGCCGGGGAAGTATTCACAGAAATAAACGTCAGATCGATCCGTCCGGGGTTCGGATTACATCCAAGATATTTGAAGGATATTTTAGGGAAAAAAGCAACGAAAGATATCGGGAGAGGAACTCCTTTGAGCTGGGATATGGTAGAGTAGAGACCCAAAAAGGGTTCTAGGATTCCAGGGTGTTTTCTTTTTGGATGAAACCTGCGATTTGGATGATTTACTTGATAAATCACGGGCATTCTCCTATAGCGGTCGAGTACAAGTCGAGAAGTTTCTTGAAGGATTACAAATCAGTACGGAAACTGTCATGTATCGGGGGCAGGGCGTGACGCCTGGATTCGCAGATCGGAATTATGATCTTTTAGCCCGATTTCGACCCCAAATCATAGAAAATGGTGGATGGATGCCGAGCATCCTATCTGCCGATAAACGTAAACAAGTAGAAGATTTAGTCGGTCGGGCTTCTTTGGCTCTTGGGGTTACCGATGGTGTCACTAAGGGTGATGTAGTCATGACTGAAGAGGGTCCAAAGATGATCGAGATGGCCGCGAGGTTAAGTGGCGGAGATTTTTGTGAAAGCTTGGTACCGTTAAGCATCGGAGTTAATTATGTCGAAGCAGCAATTAAGATTGCTATTGGTGAAGAACCAAATTTTGAGGCATTAAAACCTAAATTCCAACGAGCGGTTATCAATCGGTATTTTTTCCCTAAGCCCGGTCGTCTATTGAGTATGGAAGGGATTGAAGACGTTCAAAAACAAGATTGGATCAAAAAGTTGGAATTCTGGTACAACATCGGTGATCAAGTTCCACCCTTGTTGAGTCACGCTCATCGGTTCGGTGTATTTATCGCTATTGGACGGGATCGACAAGAGGTCAATGAAAGGGTTGCATGGGTATATAAGAAAATTAAAATTATTACGAAACCAATATAATACGAGTTACAAACAAATACAGGAAATTGTACATAGGAGAGCAAAAAAACAAACATTGTGCTCAAGCTTTATTCAATCTTTCACCTGAATCTCGCTTACTCATCAATTCCTGAAGCCAAAAGGAAGGAAGTAATCCAGAAGAGCTTCTGGCCTCTCCTGCGACTTGCAACTAAAGATAAAATCCCTGTTGCAATCGAATCACTCGCCTACAACCTTAAGGTTGCTACCCGGCTTAAGCCTTCTTAGAGCCGTTTGTGATAGAATAAAAAAAACGCATATAACAATCTTAAAGGAGTGTATTTATGCAGACAACTGTTTTGACTGACAAACAATATAAATCCCTTTCAAAAAAAATACTTAATTCTTTAGAAAAAAATTATAAGGCAATACCCTTAAACTCTCTAAAACACCCTGATTATATTTTAAAAAACCCTGTCTATATCACAATTGAACAGGACAAGAATATGGTCATTGCTTCACTGGATGACATCGAAGCGTTTGCTTATGCTGATACCGAATTTGAGGCAATTAATCTTTTATGTGAGGAGATTATAATTCTTTACGAAGATTTAAGGAGCGACAGAAAATTACTGGGGAAATTACCGGCTAAATGGCTTGCTTATCTGGAAGAAATCATTAGAAGAAAATGAAGAAAAACGACATTGAAAAAATATTCAGGAAACTGAAGTTGCAAGTCCGCTCTACAGGACATAATTACGGATGGTTAATTGTTAAAGGGAAAAAAGTTTTAAGGGTGCATTATTCACATGGGAAAGGTGACATTCCGGAAAAGATAACAAATAAGATCAGAGGCCAATTAAAACTATCTCAAAAAGATTTCAGAGATCTGATAGCCTGTCCTATGACACATGAAGATTATATCGATGTGCTGACAGAAAAAGGAATAATTGAAAAGTAATTTCTGAACCGGATAATCCCATGCTAAGACTTTATTCAATCTTTCACCTGAATCTCGCGTACTCATCAATTCCTGAATCGAAAAGAAAGGAAGTTATCGAGAAATGCTTTTGGCCACTTTTAACACTGGCAACTGAAGATAACATCCCTATTGCCATAGAAGCGCCTGCCTATACCCTTGAAGTCATTGCCGAACTGGAGCCTTCCTGGATTGCTGAATTAAAAAAAGCCATAGATTAAAACATCGTTGAATTTATCGGTTCGGGATATTCGCAACTGATAGCTCCTTTGGTTCCTGCTGATGTGAATGAATGGAATCTAATGATAGGAAACAACCTATATGAACAACTAATTCATTATACACCTGCACTCTGGTATATCAATGAGCAGGCATATTCAGCAGGGATTGTTGAGCACTATGTCAAAATTGGAGCCAAGGCTATTATTATGGAGTGGAATAATCCACGGACATTGCATCCTGAGTGGGACGAAGAATATCGTTACCATCCACAAATCGCTGTTGGTACAAACAGGAATGAGATAGCCGTTATCTGGAATGATTCGATAACCTTCCAAAAGTTCCAGCGTGCCGCACAGGGTGATATTGATAAAGAAGATCTCATTTCATACCTGAGAATGTCTGTAGCTGAGAAAGATCGTTATTTCTGCTTATATGGCAATGATGCCGAAATATTTGATTTCCGGCCCGGAAGGTTCAAGACGGAGCCTGAACTTAAGAGCATTCACGAGTGGGCAAAGATAAGGGACATCTATCACTTACTTAGAAATAATACTAATTTCGAACTCATCTTTCCATCAGAAGTTCTCAAATCCTCAGACACACATCACGGATACGTCCCTTTATCTCTTGAGTCGGCAGTCCAGCCAATTCCTGTAAAGAAACAGCCAAAATACAATATCACAAGGTGGGCAGTTACCGGCAGTAACAATCTTTTTATCAATACAAAATGTTATGAGATATATCAAAGAGTGTTGAGGCTATCGAAACAAGATGACTTCTCAAAAGATAAACTTCTTGAGCTGCAGAAGGAACTCTGTTATCTGTGGTCAAGTGATTTTCGAACTCACATAACACAGGATCGCTGGGATTCGTTCTTAAAGAAGATTAATCATGTTTCCGAAGAGTTAACGAGAGATTTTAACAACTCAGGATACACTATTTTAAGTAATAGAAAAACTATATCGGTGAGCAACCTCCAGGGAATGATTTACATCGGGGAAATAGGCCATGGTGAGAATATGGATTTGCCGGTTTCCATAGAAGGCTTTAAGATTAATAAGGATAACAAATTTTTACATGTAACCACCCCTTCAGTAGATGCAGTTTTCAATTGCAATAGAGGCCTTGCAATTCATAGTCTAAATATTTCCAGAGATTTCTGAACTTCCTTTATTCGGCACCGTTTCTCATGGTTATTTCAGAGATGTTGCATTGAGTGCGGACTGGTATTCAGGAAATACCGTATTACAGCGTCCCGGTAAATCACAAATAACAGACCTTAAGTCCGTAGATTATACATTTGAAAAGGGGACGAGTGATAAAGGAGAATGGTTAGGATGCTCCACTATAGTCACTACAGATGCAGGCCCTGTTAAAAAGAGATATACAATTTTCAGAGACATCCCACAAATTAATGTTGATATTTATTTTGAGTGGTTAACCATTCCGCATGGATCTTTTAAGACAGGAATGATGACCCTGATGCCTGAATCATTTGAGAAAAATGATCTTTTTTATGCAACACATAATGGTGGATATGATTTTGAATTTTTTAAAATGGCAGGTTCAAGTATATTACACGATGCCCCGGGTTCAAGTATTGTCACAGCGTCACATGGATTAGGCGCAACAGAAGGCCTGATTGTAATAGCTGATTCCAGTAAGGGGCTTGCAGTCTTCTATGATCAAACGATATGCGCTGCAATGCCCATGGTAATATATAAAGAAGAGTTGCCGTCATTCTTTTGCCGTCTGATGTTTTCCTGCGGTGAGATGGATGAGAGCAGGGTCCAGGACGTGCCTGGACCATTACACTTTACTTATAGTATCAGTGGTTTAGAGGCTAAGTAATAATGTGAAAGGATGCCAAAAGACGGGCTTTATTGAATATGCAGGCTGGTGGGAAGAGCAGGATGTTCTTGAAAAAACAGTAAATAGTTTAAGATTATTGCAGGATGTGAATATAAGGCGGCATAGATCAATAATCGGCAAGACATATGTTGATGGACAGGGGGCGAGAAGGATTGTTGAAGACATATTGAAATATTAAAAGAGTCGCTGTTGTACTATCCTTTCTGCTAAAATATATTTCACAGCAGCTCATGGTTCGACATGCTCACCATGACAATTATACGGCATCAATCATGTGTCACCCTGAGCTTGTCGAAGGGTCACCATGACATTGTTTGTCACTGAGTCTGTCGAAGTATAAAGGAAGCTTCGTATGCATACAGAGATTGAGGAGAGAGTTGACAAATTAGAGGCTGACAAAAGTGCCGGACAATACAGGAGAGCAGTAAATGATATATAAAGAATTGGATAGCCTCAGAAAAATATTCTACATGTATCCGGAAATAAAATTGGTATATTTTTTCGGATCAAGGGCCAAACGGTCACATGGACCGTTGAGCGATTATGATTTTGCGGTTTACTTTGGCGATACCAAAAAGAAAAAAATGTTTACGATTAAACTTGACCTCATTGCACAAATATGCCGCATACTGAAGTCTGACAGAGTCGATGTTGTTATTCTGAACCTGACAAAAAGTCCTGAACTGAAATATTCTGTTCTGAAAGAAGGAATTCTAATTTTCGAAAAAGAACCTTTTAAAGTAATTGTCGAACCAAAAATCCTGAATGAGTACTTTGATTTTAATATATTTCTTTCTAAATATGGTCATACAAAGGCTTATGCATGAGCAACATTAAAGCAATAGAAAACAAAATAAGTTCGGCAAAAAAATACCTGACCATCCTGAAAAGATATAGGGGATTTTCAAAAGAGAAGATACGGAACAATACGGATATCAGAGGGGCTGTTGAACGCTATCTGTATCTTGCCGTTCAATCGGTAATTGATCTGGCTGAGGCGGTAATAGCCCACAATGATTTCAGGAAGCCCACCACAATGAGCGAGGCATTTTATATTCTGAACGAAGAAAAGATTATCCCGGACAAATTGACCGAAAAACTGGGCAGGATGGTCGGATTCAGGAATGTACTCGCGCATGATTATGAGGACATTGATTATGATATTGTCTGCGATGTTCTTCAAAAAGGATTAAAAGATATTGAAGTCTTCCTGAAAATGATATCAAAGAAACTGGACATAAAATCCTAAACAGGTGAAAAGACTTGATTCAGATTAAAATCGAAAACCGGAATATCGGCGATGACCATCCCGTCTTTATCATCGCCGAACTTTCCGCCAATCACCGGCAGAAATACGAGCTTGCCGTGGAAACCATTAAGGCCATGAAAGAGTCCGGGGCGGATGCGGTTAAGCTTCAGACCTATACTCCGGACACAATCACGATTGATTCAGACAATGATTATTTTCAGATAAAGCAGGGAATTTTCGCGGTCGCTGTTTGTGGTAAATGACATCAAAGCCGGGGAAGTATTCACAGAAATAAACGTCAGATCGATAAGGCCGGGGTTCGGATTACATCCAAGACATCTGCGGGATATTTTAGGGAAAAGATCCACGAAAGATATCGGTAGAGGAACTCCTTTGAGCTGGGATATGGTAGAGTAGAGACCCCAAAAGGGTTCGAGGATTCCAGGGGTCGAGGATTCAAGTGTATAACTGCAGGGTTCAAGGATCCAAGGATTCGAGGATTCAAGTGACAGAGTTGAAAAGAAGAAACAAGGGTTCTAATCATTTCTTTTCCAGGCTCCTGATAAGAGATTTCAGCATCCTTTCTATATCTCCAAGACTGCTTTGACATTCCAATAGTTGTTCGGATTCGAGATACTCTAAGTATTTGTCGTTTCATTTTCCCTCGATCCCTGTTTTATCAGTGTTCCCTTGAATCCTCGAATCCTGGAATCCTTGACCCCTTGCCTTATTTTGTTTCTACCCTTGAATCCTTGAATCCTGGTATCCTTGGCCCCTTGTCTTTTCGCCTTATTTCAACAGTTTTACCCCTTGCCCCATGTTTTTAATTTTTTTCCCTTGAATCCTCGAATCCTGGAATCCTTGGCCCCTTGTCTTTAATTGTTTTCCCTTGAATCCTTGACCCTTTGAACCCTATTATATGTATATGGAAGATTTTATAACCAATCCTCACGAAAAAGCGATATGCGAGAAGTGCGAGTTTGAGTATTTAAAGAGCGAATTTTGCAAAGACTGTTACATCGACGCCCATGTCGTCAACAAATCCCACTCATGGTTTGAGAATGAGGACTTCAGGAAATTTGCAGTCTATGAAGGAATTAACCTTGGCGAGCTTATTGATTATGACATCCGCAGAATCCTGTTCGTTGCCATGTCGAAGATAGAGAACGATATTCTGTGAAGCCCACAATCCTGGGGATTATGCGCCCCAACAACTTTGAGCTCCTAAAAAACATTTATGCCCTCGATAAGTTCGATTTCGTTCTTTACCATCCTGCCGTGGAAAATAAATTCATAGAGAGCGGGATGAAATACGAGAGCCTTTACAAGTATTTCAGTCATGATGTAATGAGTAAATCAAACGCTGCTTTTCTCAGGATAGGACCTCAATGGGAACATCTCCTGAACAACCAAAACTTTCAAAATGAATTCGTCATCAAAAACAAGCAGTATTTCGATCTGATCAGGAACGATATAAACGCTCTCTTCCTTGATCAGTCCCATTCATGCATCCTTCTGATAGAGGCATTCAAGAATCTTTACTTACAGAAAAACCTCTGCCTTGTTTTGGTCTGGACGGATGTCATACATGACATCAAGGCTCTTACTTATATAGCGCAGAAATATGGTGTGAAGGTTTTGCAGCTAATGCATGGAGGTATTCTGGGATTTAAAGTTGGCCACTTTGAATCAAAAATTCATTCTGACAGGGTTGCCGGATTTGGGCGACATCATCTGGATTTTTTCCAGAACCAAAGTAATCTCAGTGAGGAAATTATAATTACGGGCGATCCCGAAAAAGATGAGTTCTTTGACGGAAGTATAGCTTACGACAAGGAAAAACTGTGTCACGAGTTAGGCTTTGATTCTCACTCCAAAATAGTCTTCTTCGCCTCAACATGGACCAGCGCTTTTTCCATTGGAAGTTTCAGGAACATTCAGGAGACCACGATAAAAGGATTTCTGAAGGCGTTCAAAAAACTCCAGGATGAAGTTCCCGATATTCAGTTGGCAATCAAACTGCATCCCACAGAATACGGTAAATCCGACCTTTACAAGCAGCTTGCCGATGAAGCAGGGGTAAAAAATTACCGGACCTTTGAGAGCAACCTCTATGAATTGCTGTACATATGTGACATCTACACCGGCTTCAGATCATCGATTATTATTAATGCCCTGATTTTTGGCAAGCCGGTTCTCCTGTTTGACTTTTATGAAATCTCCGATCATAAGTTCTTTGAGGGGCTCGCGATCAAATGGATATTTAAACCGGAGGACATTTATCCGAATCTGAAAATATATCTCTTCGACAAAGATGCAATCGATGAGATGAAGAAGCTCATTCCGAAATCCGTCGAGTACTTCAACTATAAATCGGACGGACAGGCCACAAAACGGGTGATTGACCTTGTCTGCGAAATGGCTGAAGAGACGTTGTCGGCGCCGGTGAAGGAGAAGGTTGTCGATATTAGCGCTGGACAACCCAATTCAAAGGACAACGTCATCCTTGATGCAATAGTTTTTGGGAGCAATAAGGTCCTGTTCATGAATTCTATGAAGAACCTCAACATGGATGAGTTATTGAAAAGAAAAGGCGCCTCCGCATTATATTTCGTCGAAGATGGGTCACCCTCCCCTAACCCCTCCCCTCAAGGGAGGGGCAAAAGCGGAGGATACTCCCCTCAGGATGAGGAATACACACCTCTGCACCCTTCTCAAGAGGGGTCTATCCTCTCTGCACAAAATGTTCTTTATCTTGATCTTAAGAATGAATCGATAGACTCGCTTGGGCTTGAGAAGGAATCCTTTGACTATATAGTCTTCAGGAATTCTCTTGAAACGTTGTACGATCCGTGGACGTGGCTGAAGGACATGCATTCATATCTAAAACCGGACGGGAAGGTCCTGATCGAAACGGCAAATATCCGCAACCTGAATGTCTTCTCTTCAATCATCAACGGCTATTTCACTTATTCCGACAATGGAATCGTCACTTTCAACAGTCTCCGGTTTTTCACTCCTGCCGAACTTTCGATCCATGCCGTAAATGCCGGATATGAGATCGTTGATGTCCATCACTTTATTGATACGTCTCTGGGAAACCAGCCTCAGGTCGTGCCGGGACAGGCATACAATTTTCAGGGCAGCAATTTTGTCATAGATAGTATCCCGGGGGAAAGCCTTTTGGAGATGTATTCAGACCGTTCACTCATAACCATGAAGAAACAGGATGCCGGCGGCAGTTTCATTTCTCCTCTTCATCTCCCAAAGCCGGAGGATTACTTCGAGAACCCGCGTCTGGATCTGATCGAAATGATGGACAAGGCGCCTGAGACAATCCTTGAAATAGGATGCGGCATCGGCACGACCTGTGTCGCGATCAGGAACAGGTATCCAGCATGCAAGACCATAGGAATAGATATAGATGAGAAGTCAATTCAGAAGGCCTCATCAGTCATTGATAAAGCAATTGTCGCAGACATCGAGAAGACCGAACTGTCGAAACTCGGCATTGAAGAAGAAAGCCTTGACTATATCCTCTATGGCGATGTGCTGGAACATTTCGAAAACCCCTGGGAGATACTTCGAAAACATAAAAAATATCTGAAACCGGACGGTCAGATACTCGCCAGCATCCCTAATATCAGGCACAATTCAGTCCTCGCTTCTTTGCTCTACGGTCGCTGGACCTATGCGCCTTCCGGCATTCTGGATGTAACTCACCTCAGATTTTTCACTCTCCGTGAGATTAAGAGGTTATTCCGGTCGGCAGGACTGTATCTTTATGATATTAAAGGCAACCCCGACATAAAGCCGGAGGACCTGAATCTACCTCCCGAATTTGCTCAGTTTTCCTTCAACATCCAGAACCTGAGACTGGAAAATATTCCGAGAGAGGAAGTCCCGGAGTTCTCGATCATCCAGTTCCTTGTTAAGGCAGGGAAGCAAGGGGTAAAGACAAGGGGCCAAGGATTCAAGGATTCGAGGATTCAAGAGCAAAAATAAGGCAGAAAACAAAATAAGACAAGGGGCCAAGGATTCAAGGATTCGAGGATTCAAGGGAAAAAATTAAAAACATGGGGCAAGGGGTAAAACTGTTGAAATAAGGCGAAAAGACATGGGGCCAAGGATTTGAGGGAAAGGCATAATAAATGTTAAGAAATTACAAGGATTTGAATGTTTGGCAAAAGGCATATCACTTTTGTTTGGATGTATATCGTATCACCAAAAAATTCCCCAGGGAAGAGAATTTTTGTATGGTCTCTCAAATGAGGCGGGCTGCGATTTCAGTCCCATCAAATATTGCAGAGGGATATGGAAGAAAGACAACTAAGGAATATATTCAGTTTTTGTACATTGCATATGGCTCTCTTTGTGAACTGGAAACTCAGATTCTCTTGTCTGGCGATTTAGAGTATCTCGAATCTGAACAACTATTGGAATGTCAAAGCGGTCTTGGAGATATAGAAAGGATGCTGAAATCTCTTATCAGGAGCCTGGAAAAGAAATGATTAGCACCCTTGTTTCTTCTTTTCAACTCTGTCACTTGAATCCTCGAATCCTTGGATCCTGCAGTCATACACTTGAATCCTTGAATCCTCGAATCCTTGAACCCTTTTTTTCTTCAATTGAATTAAAGAAGACTACAATAATATATAAGGAGAAGCTGATATATGAAGATTTATTTTGCACAGGCTGATTTTGGCGGCTGCGGGTTTTACAGGGTCATGCAGCCGGCGGCGTTTCTTAAATTTGTGATGAACCACGAGATCAAGATCGGGTTCCGGTTTCAACTCCAGGAACTCCTTGAATACGACTTTGTCGTTTTTCAGCGGCAGTACATACCCGAAGTGCTCCAATCTGTAAAGGCCCTTCAACAGCGGAATAAGAGAGCAATTTACGAAATCGACGACGATCTGTGGCACGTTCCGGCTGAAAACGAGGCCACAAAATACTGGCAGGCAGACAGAATCGCCGCTGCAGAAGAGATCATGCGGGCATGTGACGCGGTGACAACGTCAACTCAACCTCTGGCAGAACTTATCAAATCTTATAACAAGAATGTGCATGTTGTCCCTAACTACATACCGGACATGGCGCCGCTTGAGAAATTCGATTCGGTCATAAGGGTTGGCTGGTCAGGGAGCAGGTCGCACGGCGTGGATTTCAGCACCGATATCACGCGTGCACTGAAAGACATAAAGAAAAAATATAAAGAAAAAGTGGAGCTGGTATTCTGCGGCTGGATCCCTGAAGACCTTGTCGGCCAGGCAACCTTTTATGAGCCAGTGTCACCTATGCAATACCTCTATTTTCTGAACGAACTGCGGCTGCACATAGGTATCATCCCTTGTGCTGATATTAAATTCAATGAATGCAAGTCAAACCTGAAGTTCCTTGAATACTCGATTACGAAGAGTGCCTCGATTGCCTCCGCTATCTATCCATATGTAAATTCGATGACGGACGATACCGGTATTCTTATCAAAAACGGCACATATGATGAATGGTTCACAGCCGTAGACAGACTTGTTCAGGACAGGGAATTGCGGACCCGTCTCGCAGGCAATGCTTACGAATTTGTGAGGAATAATTACTTGATGATGAATAATATTGGAAAAATCGACCAAATTTATAAACACATCGTTCAGTCAGGCAAGTGAGGGCATGATAACTAATAGTGTCTGTGTATAAACTACGTTGTACTTATTTCGTCATGGTGGCCCTTCGGCAAGCTCAGGATGACATATATTGATGCCGTGGAAATGTCATGGTGAGTGCAGATGTCATGGTGAGCCTGTCGAACCATGCTATATATATATTGTAGCCCTTCGACAAGCTCAGGGTGACAAACAGCTTGTCATGGTGAGCTGGTCGAACCATGCCTTTATACACAGTTACTATATAGAGTCTGTGTATAAAGTCCCGGTTTTCTGATTTACAGATGCAAATCCACACCCGGTGTCTTTCATTTTTTTAAACTTTGTTGAATGTTTGTTAAAATCATACGTCGCATCAGCATTTTCAATGAT
>Ga0265292_1000259_pt1 | contig 91053 bp, 84 predicted proteins | sample Munlanlewell296A_FD_189080 | JGI IMG/M metagenome (GOLD analysis project Ga0265292, IMG submission 189080) | Leachate microbial communities from a municipal landfill in Southern Ontario, Canada - Leachate well 296A | ecosystem: Engineered > Solid waste > Landfill > Unclassified | place: Canada...
ATTGGTCATCATCACCTACAATACATAAACCATCTTTATTGGCACATATTTTTTCTATAAAATTTTGTTCCAATGGACTCAGGTCTTGGAATTCGTCAACCAACAAATATTTTGTACGTAAATGAACCTCATCTTTTATTTCTTTAAAGCGGTCAAGTAAATCTATGGTTTTCAATAAAACATCTTCCCAACATAACAAATTATAAAAACTTAAGTTAGATTGAAAACTTACTTTAAATTCTTCATATATTTTTTTCTTGTTTTTATCCGTTGTTATGACATCCGGGACTTGGCTCCGGTGCTTTTCTTGTTCATATGCTTTAATATAAAAATATTTTTCAGATCTTTGAATAAAGATTTTTTTATTTCTTAAATCTTGTTCAGTGTCCTTAATCAATATTCTTTTGGTAAAATTATCTAACGGCTTAAAACAACTATCTAAGCCAATTTTACTTATGTTTTTCTTTAAGACACTCATTGCTAAACCATGCAAAGTATTTGCATATGGAAATTGATCCGCCTTAATTCCTGACTTATGTAATCTTTGTCGCAGTTCGGTCGCCGCAGCATTTGTAAAAGTAATAGTGGAAATATCAGCATATGGAATATTTTTATTTATAAGCAAATACTTTATTTTTTCAATTATACAGAATGTTTTACCTGTTCCTGGTCCTGCAAGAACACGTAAGGGCGAGCCAAAATGTTCAACAATTTTTTTCTGTTCTTCTGTTAATATGATATTGCTCATTTTACTATCCAATTAATTCTCGTATTTCTTCGGGGACAGCTTCCTCTTCAACCGGAACGGAACGGGCAGTTACATCGGTTCCACCTACAGCAATATGAGGTGTATTTTTTTCAGTACACGATTTTAAAAATTTTTCAAGCTTATCTAATGCATTACTATTATCTGTCGTGTCTATCGGAAGTTTAAAAGATGTACTTGGATATCTGTAATATTTCCCATCGTTTTTCCAAAAACGAACACCGCCCCCTTTATGAACTTTAATATAAATTGAATTATAATCTTCTTCATCTGCATTTTCCAAATCAAATGAACATAACCAATTTTCCATACCTAACCTCCTCAAAAAATTATTTTGCTACAAACGTAACTATCGACAATATCAATGTAAAACCTGCCAACGCCCATGTAGCATAAACCAGACGGGCACTGCTTTTAAGATGTTTCTGTTGAAATTCTCTTTGCTCTTTTAACAATTCTTGATGCAATTTATACTGCAAGAAAGAAGTCCCTGTAGGTATTGATGCGACACCGCTATCGCTTTTTTTAATTCCCTCCAAAATTTCTTCTATGCTCATATCTTTATTAAAATCCGCCATATACCTCACCTCCGTTTTACAAAATTCGAACTTTAGCGTGCTCCCGTAATCGCCAACCTAATCGCCAACCTAATCGCCAACCCTATTTTAGCAGGTAATGCAGCGACCGACCTTTGCCTTGGCTTTTAATGACGCCGAGCAACAATAATTTGCGGATTTCCTTTAAGGCGCCTTCATCGGATATTTTAAACATATCCCGTACTTCTCTATTGGTTATCTTTCCGGTTTGGATTATATGCTCAACTATTTTCATCTGGCGTTCGGACAACGCAATCTGGCCGTCTTTGGATTTCCGTAATCTCTCACTGCTCAACCGCACAACCCTCTCTTCTACCGCTTTTATGCTTACCAAGACGCCTTCCGTAAAGTATTCAAGCCATCTTGTCAAATCAAGTGTTTTGGGGTCAACTGTCTGCAGCGCTTTATAATATTCTTGTCTATCTGAATCATAATAATCGTCAAGACAGAAAAACTGTTTTATATCAAACCCTCTTAAAAAAAGAATGATGCTGGCCAGAACGCGGGCGGTCCTTCCGTTGCCGTCAATGAACGGGTGTATTCTAACAAACTCATAATGGGCAATTCCCGATTCTATTACAGGGTCAAATTCCGTACCTTCCTGTTCGTAATTTATCCATTCAAGCATATCCTTTATCAGTTTTGGGACATCCTCATTCTGGGGCGGACGGAATATGACTTCTTTTGTTAATCTGTTTGCCACTACCACATATCTGTTCCGGTAGTTTCCGCTATCGTCCGGATTCTCCAGCGTCTCTTTTGTCAGCATTTTATGAATGTTTAATATGTTCTTTTCGGTTATAACTTTATCGTCTGCCAATTTATCAAGTTGTTCCAACACATTCAGATAGTTTAATACCTCTTGCTTATCCTTTCTGGTTGCCGTTATTTTTCTGCCCTGGGCCAATTCGCTTACCTGCTCTAACGATAGCCGGTTCCCTTCTATGCTCGTTGAAGAATGGGCGCTCCTTACTAATGCTTCTTTTCGCAGAGAAACTTCCCACTTCGGAATCAAAGGTGAATTGAGAATAATTTCCCTCGCCGACGATATTTTTACAAGATTACTTACTATCTGATTCGTGTACTTAAAATTTGATTTAAACATTTTATTTCAACTCCTTTAGGTATCCTTCAATTTTTATTTCAGTTTTTTGGAGTTCTTTTTCAAGCGTTTTTAGCTCCTGCCACTCTTTTGTTATGTCTATGTCTTCGTGCTCTTCCTCCGGGAAAACATACATTGTTACATTGAGGGTAAAATCGTTGCTTTTTATTTCTTCTATCGGCACAGCGCGGGAAAAACCTTTAATGTTCTTATATCCGTTGTAGACATCTACAATATTTTTTATGTTTTTGTCGCTTAATATGTTCAGTTTTCTCACTTCAGGATGCTGCTCAAATTCCTGAGAAGCGTTTATTATAAGGACTTTATTTTTTCTTTCTGATTTTTTGTTTTTGTTGAGTATCATTATTGCGCCGGGCGCGGCTGTATTATAAAATAACTTTTCCGGGAGCAGAATGAGACACTCAATAAGGTCTTCTTCCAGTATTTTTTTTCTTATTGCCATTTCTTTCCCACCACGAAATAGGCAGCCATTGTCAATTACCACTCCGACTCTGCCGGTTGTGTTTTTTGCGGATGCAAGCATATGTTGTATCCATGCCCAGTCGGCTGACTGTCGTGGTGTGAACCCGTAAGAAAATCTTTTCTGCCAGAAATCACCTTTTTTAAGAACCTCTTCATCGTATCCGTCCTGGTTCCACGGCGGATTGGCGATAACGACATCAAACTGTTTGATCCCGTCTTTCCCTTTGAACTTCGGATAAAGCAAAGTATCGCCGCTCGCTACCTGCGCATTTTTTATGTCGTGAATGTACATATTCATTTTGCCCAATGTGAGCGTTTTGGGATTTACTTCCTGCCCGGATAGAAATAATTTTTCTGCCTCTTTTCTTCCGTATTTTTCGGAAACATAATTATACGAAACTATAAGCATTCCGTTGGAAGCTGAAGCCGGGTCATACACATTTTCTTTTGGTTTCGGCTCAAGTATCTCCACTAATAGCCGGATGACTTCTCTCGCGGTATAAACTTCGCCCTCTTTGGCTTTTTGAGGCGCAAAATGTTTTAAAATCCACTCGTAGGAATCACCCAATATATCCGGCGACACATCGTGCAATTTCTTTTCACTGAACAATTCAACCAACTGCCTCAATATTTCGTAATTCTCTCTGTTCTGGGCAAACTGCACAAAATCAACATTATCAAGGGTATCCTTAAACTCCGGATTTAACTCTGCAAGTTTTTTTAACGCCATTGAAAATTTTTCCGGCAGTTTTGAAACATCCTTTCTTATATTGTCCCAGAGGTATTCTTGTGGCATGTCAAAATCGTGGTATGCGGAGTCCTCGGCCTCTTTTTTTGCTTCTGATTCTTTAAGACCGTCTTTCAGAGCTTTCCGAAATTCCTCATCATACTTTTGCTGCCATTTGTCGCTTATTCTTTTTAAGAACAGCAACACAAGTATAAATTTGTAATCCACGCGGGTACGGATTAAATCGGCTGCTCTTTTTAATATACTTTCAATTTCATCCCTGCCGAGTTCTGTTTTATCCATTGAGCGGAGTTCGGTAACAATATCTTTTATCGGTTGAAGGGTATAAATTCTTTTCCGGTAGTCCGTTTCATTAGATTTTGCAATTAAATAGCCCAGTTTTCTGAGTTCCGAAATATAAACCGCAACATCTTCTTTTCTGGCTTTGCTTTTTGATTTTAGTATTTCTACCGCTTTATCCATCGTAAACGTGTCTTCTTTGAAACTTTCCCAGAGTATAGAATACCGCTGTTTCAACCATTTAGGCATTTCTTTTTGTTTTTCTGTCATCTGCACCCCTATTACATAAAAACATTATATTGGTTTCTATGTATTTAACAAGCCTACCAACACTATAATTATAAACAATTTTTGGCGTTTTGTCAAGTACTTTTTTTGTTTTTTGAATTTTTCTTTGCTGGGGTTCAGTTTAAATACAATTTAACTGCGTATATGACCTTTTTTGATGTAAGTCTCAGGTTTACTTAGTGTGGGTCAATCGAACCTTGCGTAGTAGAAGGTGACTCCGTTTCTAACTGACCAATCCCCGCGAATTTTTATTTGATATAATCAACCAATTAAGAAAATAAAAAGCCCCTGACTTTTTCATCAAGGGGTTAGGCATTATATTTTAAACGTATCTGTTGTCTTGTAAGAGCCGGTATTATTACATCTCACTAATGCCCCCGTGCTTTTACTTCTTTTTTATATTACCTATGATAATTATAACCTATTCCTGGCAGTTTGTCAAGAACTCTTTGCCTTGATGTTTTCAGTTCACAGGTGGTGGCCGGGCGCAAGATTCGTCTATCATTAGATGTTCATCGGATTTAAGAATTTTTAGCGCTATTTCTTGAACGCTTTTTAATTCCCTATTCTGATGATAGAATCTTACCCCGCGGCAAAGTTGGTCAGCAATAATTATTTTAAGTATCTTTTCATTTTCCATTATTATACCGAAAAATAAACGCTCTATTGAAGTAGTCAATAGTATATCTTGAATCCCAATTTAATGCTTCGCTGTAATTATCTACCGCATGGTCATATTCCTTTAGGGTAGTGTAAATAATTCCTCGTAGAATGTAGTAAACGCCGACACACATTGGGTCAAACTCTATCGCTTTGTTTAAGTCGTTTAACGCTTTATTGAGATTTCCTTTTTTGTAGAAAATATTCCCGCGGTTGTAATATGCGACCGACAAACCGTTACATAATTTTATCGCTTTGTTGAAATCCTTCATCGCTTTTTCGTAATCACCTTTCTTGAAGTAAACATATCCACGGTTACTGTAGGCACACTCATAGGTCAGATTAAGAGCTATCGCTTTATCGAAATCCCGTATTGCACGGTCATACTGCTTCATTTCAGTATAAACAATCCCGCGGTTATTGTATGCATAATCTATCGGCTGATGGCTTATTACATCGTCATAATACTCTATCGCTTTTTTGTACAGTTTTTGATTGCCATAAAGAATTCCGATATAAGTAAGCCCTTTGTCATAACTGTTAACGGCATAACTGAAGCCCGATTCAAGCCCGTTCCCCTTATAGAATTCCGCTATTGCAGTGACATATTCCTCTCTACTACCACAGCGTTCAAAGAACAGACAGTTGTAATAGGCGGTAGCGTATTTGGGGTCATGGAGTATCGCCTCGTTAAAATCTGTTCTCGCCTTATCATATAATCCCTTGTTCCGATAACATCTTCCGCGCTCGTAGTAAGCGTCGGCTTTTATATTATTACCGTCGGATTCGTTCCAATGCTTTATTGCCTCAGTGTAGCATTTGATTCGTTCGCCTGGATCGGTTGAATTATCTCCCTTCTCCATCCAGTAAATAAAACTAAAAGTTTCCTGCATATTTTCCCCCTCGTTATTTCCCATATTTTCCGTCGGAAGAACTTCCGGAGCGGTCTGATGAATAGATAGTATATCCTTGGGTGCGGCAATGCCGGGCGTTCATTCTCTGCTTTTTTTTCGTTGCATTTCTTGCAACAGATACGAAGGTTGGACAGACGGTTGGTGCCTCCGTTAAAGTAAGCAATAAAATGGTCTATGGTGAAATTTTCCAATTTATCCCGCTCATCACAGATATAACAGAAAGCATACATCTCGCCGTTGATTATCTCGTATCCGTCGCGAAACGCCAATTTTATTAGTCTTTTCCGACGATAAATTGAACTATTTTTAATCATCACCATAACGCAAGAACATCCTCCGTTTGAATCTGCTCGGCATCGGAACTTGACTTTATAAACGCAGCGGTGAGCAAACAAAATCTACATTCTTTTAAGTGTTCTTCGAGGGCGATTTTTTCAAGAACCTCTACCGGAGTTTTCAAATTTTTATAAATCTGATATGCGGAAGCGGGACAATTCGCACCGGCAGCGGAAACGCCAGCGAAGTTCATAGACGTTAATCCCTCATTATTTGAACTGAAAATGTCTCCGATTCCGGAATTATTATTTTTTAAGAATATCAGAAAATCAGAGAGAAATTGCTGGGATTTGAAACCCAGATTTTCAAGTATTTTATAAAGAACGCTGTTTTTATCCAGTAGCGCCAATAGAAGAAACCTTGTGTCAATATATGTCCCAAATTTCGTAGTTAATTTCAATAATTGATTCTCGCAGGATACGATATTATCTTCGCTAAATTTTTTGAGCATTTCGGAGATTTCTTCTTTTTTGATATTTTTCTCTCTTAAAAACTTGCCGGCAATGCCATGTTCTTCTGATATTAAACCAAGTAGAACAAAACCAGAATGGACTGTTCCATTAGCAACCCCGATGCTCTTGTCAGCTTCCTGCTCTGCAATATCAAGCACTTTCTCTGCAGAGACACTTAATAACGCCAATTGCTTATGTTTTTTCGTAATATCTAAAATAATGTTTGTAACGAAGTCGCATGCTTCCTCGTTTTTTTTCGCCGGCCGGCAGAAAACATTTTCATCAGTGTTATACCCGGCTATTGCCAACGCCTCTTCTTTTGACAATGCCTGAACCTCCGACACAATGCCAGAATTGGTAATAATAAAGTGAATCGGCGGGTAGTAAATCGGTCCGTCAAAAATTCCTTCGTCGTTCGGCATTTTTCCTCCTTCGGCCGTGGCGGAGTCGGCGTTACTTTGCCGCTCGCCACAACCGTTATTTTTATTCCACTCCCCTCCATACTTAGAATACATAAACTACTTTTTATAAAACGACAACTTTACTCTGTGAAAACCAGCCTTTCTGATTTCAAATACGCCAGCGATTTACCCTTCAGTATTTTTTTGGCTGCGATAGAAACTCTTTTAAAGTCCCTACCGCAGCCGTTTCATTATCCTCCTTATCGACCCTGGCTTCTCTCCATACTGATAGATATAAACGCTATTGGCGATTTCGTCAACCCACCTATCCGGAAATTAAATTTCCGATTTCAGGTATTCAATTGCTTTACCCTCAATCTTTCTCACCCATTCCCTGGACAAATGAACAACCTTCGCCGTTTCTTTGAGTGACAACGGCTCATAGCCGCGGCGGCGTCCAATGCCGAATCTCAGCTCTACTATCTCCTCTGCTTTGGGATGGATTTTGCCGTTTGCCTTCTCCAAAAATTTGAGAAGGTCATCTATTTCCAGTTGTTCCAACCAACGGAACGCTTCACCATCAGGAAGCACATCCTCAAATTTCAGCGGATTGCCGTCTTTATCCTCATCTATCACCTGTGAAAGATATGTCACAGGGTAAAGATTAAGCGGCACGGTTTCTTTGCCAAGAAGAGCATTGCTTTTCCGCTCTTTTTTGTATTGAGCAACGAGTTTCTTGCCTTCACGACGGCTGTAAGCCGTGTGACTGTAATACTCACACTCAATATAACTTTTGATGTAGCCCTCGGCAAAGGAAAAGAAATCCTGTCCTTTCCCGCAATTGAAAGCCTCAATTGCTTTACGCAAGCCAAGGTTCCCCGCCGAAACAAGTTCCATCGGCAACACACCATACCTTTTGGCATTTCCCAGATATTTGTTCACAATAGAACAAACGAGACACTGGAAACTCTGTACCACCATTTCTATATCGCCAGCGCACTTGGTTGAAAGCAGTGCCATTAACTGCCGATATTCAAGTATCGGGTATTTTGTTTTTACCCGATTCCAATACTCATAAAAATCCAAAACAATCATTTTAACCTCCATTTTGGAAATAAAAAACCGCCGGCAGTCCCGATTTACCGAGACCGCCAGCGGCTCTTTGTCCACCTGCACCTATGCCAACAATTACCAAATTTCTTATATTTCTATGTCATATTTAGCACCTCTCAAACCCTAATTTTGCTGTAAAACGTGCTGTGTAAAGCGACTGCTACCCTAAACCATTAAAATTATTTTTAAGCCAATTGTCGTCGGTAAACCGGCTAAAAAACGGTCATTTTTGCTATCAAAAGAACCTCCTTTTCTTTTGATAGCAAAGCCCAAAAAAGCAATATAATTGAGATTTTGAAGTCAAGAATCTGGTTTTTGCTGTGTAAAGCGAACGGGAATGATGTGTAAACCGACTGATAAAAAACAGTTAAAAGGCGGATTACCCCGCACCAAATTGGTGCGGGGGCGGTTAGATTTATTTGCAGTTTTTTTCGTAGAAATGTTCGACTAATTCGGCAGGTTCATAGTGGTGGAGTTTGCCTATCTTTGTGGATTTTATTATTCCCTTGGCAGCAAGACCGGGAATAGTAGTAGGCACTTTTTCTTTGTAGCCAAAAGCCATTGATGCCTTTCTTGAATCAACAAGTGTGGCAAGGTAATCAATCTGGTCTTTCAGATATTTCTCTTTCCCGTTTTTGTCCTGAACGGGTGTGAGCAGTCCCTGTTTCTTAAGTATCTTTATCCGCTCATATGTTTGGGTCCTGCCAAGATGCCAGATATCCACGAGTTCACGAAAAGTGTAATACAGATTTTTTTTCGCATAATCGGCGCATTTTTCGTTGAGTAGTTTCTCAATCTCAAAAAATGGGATTGAACCTTGCGATGTCATTTCGGGATGTTGACCGGCAAAATCCGTCAGTGTTTCAATCATCACCCGCAAAACACCTTTCGGCGGCAGCAGCGATGTTTTCAAAACACAATCCTCGGGAGCCAATTTCTCAACTTTTTCTACCGCCTCAATTCTCTTTTTGGCATTGCAGTGGAAATAGCCCCATGTTTCTTCAAGGTCGGAATGCCTCGCATTTTCGTGAACTTTTTCAAACGGGTAGCCGTCATCCACCCAATGGGTAATCCGCGAATGCCGAAGAATGTGCGTTTTATAACCCTTGGGCAAACTTATTCCCGCCTTTTTCAGTTGATTGACAAAAATGCTGCTGATGTATGTTTCGCTGCTTAACACCTTTCCTTTTTTTGAGAAAAATATCGGATGATACACCTTGCCGTTTTTAATTATTTCCGGCGGCGTTATGTTGTTGACTTTACAGTATTCCTCGCTGACCTTTTTCCACTTAAGAAGGTCCGAATCCAACCTGTCAAGCAGGATATACACCCTGTCTTCGTGGTTTTCAGGACGGGCTTTGCCACCGCGAATAACCACCGGCCCCACATTGGATTTTGAGCGTTCATAGACAGGAATGTCTTCCCAGCATAGAGTTACATCTTCTTCCGCTCTTAATGCCGGCTCATACTGCATAGACACCATCGTATTGTCCCTTATTTGAAGAAACCTTTCATCTAATGTCATCTTGTCTAATTTGTCGGCATTCACCGTGCGAAGTTTCTCTACCTGCTCTTTTGTGAGACAGAATTCCCTTTTGGCGGTCTTATGTTTCTCTATCGGGATGTCTTTGAATATGTTGATTTTGATTTTTTTCTGAGACACACCCATTTTGTATATTCTGCGGAGGTCAATCAGAAAACCCATAAGAGTATTGATTGAAACTTTCTGGCCTGTCAGCGGACTCAATTCCGTTTTTAGTAATGTGTCTTTGAAATTCAAAGCATCGGTTTCGGTAAAATCCGACAGAGAGTTTATCGCCTGTCCCGTATTTTGTTGGATGACAAAATTTCTGAATGCGCCGAAACTGGTAATTATTTTCTTTTGAGAATCATCTTTGAGTTTTGCTGCTGTTGAGCGGACAATGTGGGCAGAAATGATGCTTTGGATTTCTTCTTCCAACTTTACCGGTAATCCGTCTTTTATCATGCTCTTTGGTTTTTCAATTGTGCAAGTAGGCGGGAATAGTTCCGAATAAATTTCCCTGCCATACCGACAGAAATCGTTCCATGCGGTAATCGGCCATTTATGTCTTTCAGACCATTTGTTCTTCCGGTAAATTTCATCAAAAAGTTCCTTGTTGACTTTTGAGGTATCGTAATCCGTTTCATTCAGCACCTGCTCTATTTGGTTATGATAATTAACGACACGACTGTTTTCTCTCTGCTGCTGCCATTGTTTGAGTAATGTCAGCAACATGGTTCTATTATCACTTGACGCTGTTACCGTGTTAAAACCACCTATTCCCATCCCCTCTGTTACCATCAACTGCTCTTGATTCATACTCCCCCCTCGCCTTTCGGCATTTTTGTCTGCGACTACTATTACATATAAATCTAATTCGGCGAATTAACAATTATTTTAAAATTTTGATTGAAAATTTTAAAATTTTTTGTAAAATGAAGAACATGGATAAACTAAAAATGGTTTTATATGCAGGATATTTGCAGCATGACCGGAAAACAGATCGGGAAAATTTTTTTAAAATAGACAAAAATATAGACTTCATAAGCAGTGAAAACATGCCTTTCAGATTCTTTGATGTTGCTACCAATACCATGTTCCCTGCATACGATTACCCGATAACAGTTTTCCATTTGCCTTCTATTCATTGTTTTGATCCAGAAATATATTTTGCATATGAAAAACATCACCGCGAAATTGAAACCCCGCTTTTTTTGAATACTCAACGCCGCGTATTTATAATTATCGATAGCCCGAATAAAGAAATAAAATTAGATTGGGGTAAAATGAATGTAGTAAATGAAATTTCTGCCGGGGGGTGTGTCGTCAGCATTGACCAATCTAAAAAAGATGCCGAACGAAATGCAACGCTGAATATGATTATAACCACTAAAAAATCTCTTGAAAGAAAACCTTTAACGTCAGACGACTTACTAAAAATGCTAATACCTTTATCTATCAAACCTACAGGTACAAGAAGTTCTTATGTAAAACTCACTTGTCCGGAAAAAGAAAAATCGCTGTTTCGCAAATATCTTGGAGAAAACTCTTCATACTGTCATTCAATTCAAGGAATAACATGTGGTTCGGATAAACACTGGAAACTGGATAATGAATATTTCGCGATTCGAAACGCTATAAATTCAGCAACAAAAGAAATACTTTCTTGTACAATTTTTTATGGTAATAACATCGTCGTTTTTTTGCCTTATTCTCCATTAAGCGGATTATCAAATATAGATAAAAATAAACTTCATGCTATCTACAAGATAGGAAAACATTATTTTGAATTATTACAGAAACCGCCGCAAAAATTCATTGACATGAGCAAGTATTCACATGCGGTTACAAAACATAACCCAAAGAAATCACAATACCGGCCAGTTAAACCCCTCAAATTAGAAGTAGATGACAGACAGGTAATTTTCGGTACTCCTCTTGAATATGTAGATGCTAACCATCCTAATAAAAAATCACTTGACTGGCCAATTGAACATATAAAAATTATCAAGTATTTGTTGTCCAATAAATCCAATCCATCAAATGCAGAGGAATTAATTAAAAAAGTATTTACTGTTGATATTCCTGAAGAAGTAATAAAAACTATAATGGATGAAAAACAAAATCGAAACAAACATCCTGTTTATGGAAAGCATTACAGAAATCTTACCAAACACATAAGAGAACTCAGAAAAGCTATTGGTAAAAAAGATCTATCAAAAGGTAAAAAAATAATTCGCGGGGATATTGAAGAAGGTTTTTCTATTACCCTAGGATATTTCTAAACACACCTATCAGTAAAAGATTCATTCATATCTAATAACATATTTACTCTGCCTTGCAATCCTTTAACATCAAATTCCTGTAAATCCCTGAATGTTTCCCAAGTGTTTCCCGAATGTTTCCCAAAGTTTACCGATGTCGTCGGTGAAAACATGGTAAACTTTTGGTAAAAAAAATAATACTTTTGGTAAAAAAATGCTATCTTGACCGAAAGATAGATTTTTCTTTATACTTATATAGGCGACAACGGAAAGAAACAAGCATCTATGGATAAGATTATGAAGAAAAGACCTAACACATACAATAATAAAAACCAGCCTGAATTTAATTTCCCGCAAGATTGCACAGGGACAAAACCCTGTTCTCTCCCAGCAGGCGATAAAACCATACCTAACGCGTCCTTGACTGCCCCCGCCGAATCTATCAACAAAGGTTCGTCTCCTGTTCCGGTTAATTCCACAGAAAATACAGCACGAATCAAAGAACCAAATCTTTTGAGAGAACATAAAAAGGAGATCGATTTCTGGCTTAAGAAGTGGATAACAGAAAATCCAAATGAGCCGGCTATAAAGCGTGATTCAGCGATAATAAAAATTCTAAAAATAGTAGGTTATAACCCATCGAAATTAAATAAAACTATAATTGATAAAGCATATGCCAAATATGGCTGGAGTAAGTTGCATATTTGGCCTATAACAGCATTAAAAAAATTCCTTGCTTGGCTAATAAAACAACCTAATATTTTTTTTCAAATTCCAAAATTTATTACTTGCCACCAAAAAGAAAATCTCTCTGATTTCAACCCCCAACTTCTACAGGAACTCAAAGAAATACTGGATTCGAGACGCAGTAGATATACAGGAGTTGGGTTATCTAAAACCTATAAAGACGATACCGCACGCTCTTTTAAAATATTCGTAAAAATCATATCACAGAAACATCCCAAATGTTCTTGCGATTCAATAAAAAGTTTCCGTAAACAAGGCTATATGGACGAATTTTTACGGGAATTGGAACAATCTTTCCAACAAAAAAATAATAACGGTGAAAGTTCGCAGTCAAAAATTTATAATATCGCTTGCAAAGTCAGGAACGTCTTTACCTATGCGCGTGATATGCATATAATTTCAGATTTGGAATACCGCAATTATTTCAAAATTGAACTTAAGAAATCCCACAACTTAACAACAAAAACGGCAGTTTCTCAATCAATACTCGAAAAGTTATTTCACATTGATTTAGATTATATGAATAGTTTAGATTTAGATATTGCTGGAAAATTCCGGTATATTTTGAAAAAGGCGGTTCCGAAGATTTGTTATGAATTCGCGGGCAGAGTATCTGAACCGACACGACTATTGGAAACAGACGTTGGAATAAATGATATCGCACCAAGCGGTCTTATACCTATTATAATTCGAGGTGCTAAGCATAGACCGCCTTTTCACGAAGATATTGTATGGATAGAATATAGAAAAATACAACTCTGGGATGAATTATGGCGGCAGGTAAAAAAGGAATATTGCAAAGAAAAAAAGATCGAGATTAAATCTCTTATTTGCAGAAAAACTGGGGCAGTTCTTGGTACACCATATTTTATAGATGAAGACGGGGAACCTTTAACCTACACAAAATTTAGTAAACTTTTCAAAGAACTTGTAGAAGAAACCGGAGAGATAAATGAAGCCAAATAAAAATATTACACCTAATCGTTTGCGGCATTCTCGTATTACACATAATGTAGAAGAGGGCTGGGACTATCTTGATCTTCATGAAAATGCTCGACATGAAAAATATGAAGAAACTGATAATTATATGCATCACTCACCAGAAGCACGTAGAATGCGTATTGAAAAACATCTTAACTTAAATAAAGCACCGGTTATAAACGGAGTTGTACTTTTTGAAGAAAACACTACTAAATTCATTATTTACAAAACTCTGGAAGCAATAGAGCCCCAGATTACTCCTGTTCAGAATAATTTTAATAAAATTGCTCTTACTAAAAAATTCTATCTTGATATTCTCAACAGTGTCTACAAAACTACTAATCCGGCCCAGTATTATACCCTTGAGGATTTAGAAAGTAAACTTGGATTAAAACATTCTCAAGCATGGCAACGAGTAAAACTTCTTGAGAAAGCAGGATATATTCACACCGTAAAAAATTCTTCCGGTGAAATAACAATCCCAAAATGGGAATTTGATGAGTTCGATAATAAATTTATTGAACTTTCAGAAGCAGTAAAAATTCCCAAAATTACTTCCCGTGGAAAAATTAATTACATCCGCAAACTCGCAAAAACTGGAAAAATTGCCGGTATACCAATCGGAAGATTACATTTTTTGAACAGGGTTGCATTTAATAATTGGTTAAAATCAAAAAAGGAAAAAAATGCAAAAATTACTTGACGTCAAGCAATTAAGCGAGATTCTCAAAATCTCTATAAACACCATTTATTGTTGGGTGTCGCGAGGGCAAATTCCCTATCTCAAAATTAGGAAATGTCTCCGTTTTTCAGAAACCGATATTATGAACTGGATAAGTCAGTCAAATAAAGACCATCATAAAAAACAGGTTATTAAATTTCCTGGTATTGGATAAATTTTAACAAAAAATGGGCAAACTGGCCGAAGTGATTTATGTTGTATTTTTAGAGGAACATTATGCCGACATTATTCAAGCAATCTCATTCTCCATACTGGTATATCAGTTATATCGTTGACGGCAGACGACATAAAATAAGCACAAAAACAAGTAACAGAGTGAATGCAGAAAAAACCCTTCATTCCCTGGCGGATAAAATTAACAGAAATGACTTTTTTGTTCAGGAAGAAATTTCAAACGAGGAATTTGTTGAAAAATATCTTCTTTATTCGCAAAATCACAAATCTAAAGGAACATATGAACGAGACAGGACAGTAATCAATAGCTTTTTTAAAATTTTTGATTTGTCATTTTGTAAAATTAAACCAATTCATATAGAGGAATACATTAATAATAGAATTAAAGCAAAAAAGAAGCATTCAACAATTAACAGAGAATTTACTGTCTTAAAGGCAATGTTTAATAAGGCGATACACTGGGGATACATTTCTCAAAATCCGGCAAAAAATATTAAAAAATTACCGGATACCACAAAAAAACTCCCGCGGTTTTTGACTATTGATGAAATAAAAATGGTGCTGGCAGAATGTTCGTCCTGGCTTTATAATATAGTGGTTTGTTTAATTTTAACTGGAATGAGAGTCGGGGAGTTGATTAATCTGACCTGGAATGATATAAATTTCAAGCAACAGAGAATCCACATACAGAGCAAGGACGGCTGGACACCGAAGACATATGAGATACGAACAATACCGATGCACCCTATGGTTATAGATATTTTGAAAAAATTACCCAAAAATACGAAATATGTTTTTACATCTCCGGAAGGTCATAAATTAATCGGGGGTAATTTGCAAAAAAGATATTTCAAAAAAATTACTAATAAACTAGGATTAAAAGATGCTACAATTCACACCCTGCGACACACATTCGCTTCTCATCTTGTGATGAAGGGCGTAGATATTTTAACGGTGAGTAAACTCCTTGGACATTCTGATATTAAGACCACAATGATATATTCTCATATCGCGCCTGATCATTTGCACGCCGCCGTAAATTTATTCCCAACTCAGGATTTGTTACCTTATTCAAAGTAGGATAAGTCGTGTTCTTCTTTTGCAATCACTCCTTTTTCCCATCATCGCGGCTCTTTTCAATTCTATTTGTTTATACGCACATTTTCTCAAATGCGATTGCTCTACTGTTAGGGTATGGCAAAAAAACTGACAAAATGAGAGTAATATTGTTCAATTTACCGATGAGGATTGTGAAATGACGGGCGGTTTAGGAAACCGCCCCCGGTTAGTATGTAAATTGTAATCAAATTTTGACCCTGCATTTGACACTGACACAATTATGCTTCGATTACTTTATTATCTCTAATAATTGTAAAATAGGGCGGGCAATTGAAATTATCAATGCACTTGTTTTCAATCCTTCTTTTATTTCTTCTCCTTTAGATTTACTGAAAAATCAATAATAACATAATTATAAAAGTTTTAATATCAAAACCTCACGCTGAAAGAGACCCTGTGGGTGTTGCCGAGGTCGCCGTAGGGGATAAACGCATAATCGGTGGAGAAGTTGAGGATTTTTAAGCCGAGACCACCACCAATGCCTTTGAACTCGGAGATTTTTGATACGTCTTCTGGGTTGAGTGATTTCAGGTAACCTACCCTCAATGCGAGCGGGGTTATCGGCGTGTATTCCGTGCCGAATGATATTTCTGTCTTGTTGTCATATATTTTCTGCTTGATATCCAGTGCAACCGTTATTGCATTTTTGATGTTGTAGCCGGCACCGAGTGTCGCCGTGAACGGTAAATTGTAGCCCTCCGAGATAAAGGTCATCTTTGGTCCTAAGTTCTGAAACGACAATCCTGCCGTGAGGTTCTTTATGCCGGTATTGTAAAGTGTTCCGATGTCTATCGCTACTCCCGTTGCATGTTCTGTCTCTATCTTCTGCTGGATGATTTTCAGGTTTGTTCCAAGTTTTACTTTTTCGTTTATTTTTTTTGAATAAGAAATTGTTGTTGCAACATCATAAGCTGAGAAACTGTCCGTCGCGTTTCTGTTTTCGTCTCTGCCCTCTATTTTCCCCTGCGATAGATAAACCACGCTGAATCCTACCGTGCTATTTCTTAACGGAAATGCTCCGGCAAGAAAGTCGTGTTTAATATCTGATATCCACTCCGTGTGCTGGGCTACTATTTCATTTCTGTTTAACTGCGATAATCCCGCGGGATTGTAACTGATTGCGTTTGCGTCGTCTGCTACTCCCACATATGCTCCGCCCATTGAGATTGCACGGGCGGATGTGCCGATGTTAAGAAAAGAAGCACCAGTGTTTGAAAAACACGGACTAATAAGCCACAGATGGACACAGATTAGCACAGATAAAATTTTTTTCATAAAATCCCCTTACTTGTCTTCATATTCTCTACTGCTTTATTATACGCTTCAGCGAGTTCCCTGAACTCGTCCGATTCCCTCAAATTTATTTTTTCAAGTGTCTGTCCTTTTTCCATCTGCTCCAGACACTTCGTTATTTTGCAAACAGGTCCCGCTATCTTATGCGAGTAGAACAAAACAAATATGCCTGTGATGAAAATGCTTACAATCAGCGTTATGCCGACAACAGGCGCTATTGCTTTTACCTTGTCCATCTCTGTTATCACTTTAGGGTCTGTGCCGAAACTGTCGGTCACATAAAACAGTTTTGCCTTGTCTTTTTTCTGCTTGTATGCCGTTAAACCTATTATCAATCCGCCTGTGAGAACCGTTGATAGAATTACCATCAGCATAAATCTCACAAACATTCTCAGTTGAAAACCCTTCTGTATAAAATATCTTCTTCGTTTTGTTTCTTCCATTATCCTCATTTTATAATCGCAAGTTTCTTCATCGTCTTTATTGTCTGGCTATCTTTCTTTGCTCTCACAAGGTAAATATATACACCACTGGCGATGTTGGATATGTCCCAGTTATATTCGTAAGCGTATTTGCCGTTTATTGTTTTGTAATTGCTTCCCGATATTTCCGTCGAATAAACCAGTTCGCCGGCAACATTGTAAATCCGGACTTCCAGTATGTCGGCAAGACCTACTTCTATGTGTATCGTCGGATATTTACCTCGTTTTGCAGGGTTCGGGAATGAATACACTTCGCCAAGAATAAAGTCAGATACCGGTGAAGCAGGCTTTATCATACTTGCAGCAAGCATCGGCGGTTGCGAGTAGGTCACGCCTATCACTTTTCCCTGTCCGTCCACACTGACCGTTTTACCGAACACGTTGCTCAACGTTATCCCCTGTCCGCTTACGGATATATCGCTACCCGGCGCATATATTATTCCTTTCATCTCGCCTTGTCCGCTTATCGTTATCGGCTCTGTTGTATTGCAGTAGATTATCAGATTATATGGATTCACTCCTGAATAACGGACTTCGCTCTGTCCTGAAACCTGTATCTTGCCGGTGCAGAATATCCTTACCACACCGTTAAGATACAACTTTGTCTGTCCCGAAAGATTTATTCCCGCTAAATAATATGTCCCTGTGGTTATGGTGAGAGAATCTTGTCCGCTTAATGTAAGAACTCCGTTGACAAGTGCGGTTTTGCCTTTCTGCGTTTTAGGAATGTTTGAGTTGTCGTTGTTCTGTGATACCTGTGTTTGAAGTGCTACCAAATCAATCGCACTTGTGCTTATAGCGGGAACATTTTGCGTGAGCGTGCCTGTTATTTTGCTTTGTCCTGTAAGGGTTATGCTGCTTGCAGATACATCGCCGTCTATAAATGCCTGACCGGATAATTTTACATTACCGTTGCTTCTTGTATCGCCGTAAATCTTGCCCTGCCCGTTAACTTTTACCTCGTTTGCGCCGAATGATGCATATTCGCTGATGTATGCCACTGTGACTTTTACTGATTTTGTTTCTTCCAGATTTTGCACGTTGTCTATACTTCTATATCCGACTGTATGCACACCTTCGCTTAAAGTGAATGAACTGATATATTTCGCAAACTCTGAACCGTCTATTGAATATTGTATCTCACCCACTCCGCTTGCGACATTGTTATTTACGGGGTCGTTTGCCGTAAGTGTTATCGGTGTTCTCGGTGAAATATATGTCTCTCCGAATGCTGTGAATTTTGGTTCACCGACGGTTATTTCGGTTACAGGTGCAGTGTTGTCAACATAGAGCGTTATTTGTTTCACCGATTCGGTATTATTCACATTGTCTGCGATGTAATACTCCACTGTGTGTATTCCTTCCGTTAATGTAAATGTATAGGTTGAAAGTATATTCTGGAATTCACCGGCGGCTATCCTGCATTTTGTGTATGAGATACCAGAGGCAACGCCCGATACTGTTGGGTCAATCATCGTGAACCCAATCACACTCGCTGGCGTGATGTATATTTTGCTGTCTGATGTATACTGTATCCCGTTTATTATATGCTGTGTAACTGGCGGTGTGTTGTCCACATTGACATTAAATGTCTTTACTAATTCCGTATTGCCAAGTTTATCTATTCCGCGGTAGGTTATCGTGTGTATTCCTTCCGTAAGCGTTATGCTTGTTGTGTAAATAGTGAAACTGCTGCCGTCAATTGAATATTCTATTTTTGATAAACCTGATGCCACTTCGTTAATAACAGGGTCTTCTGCACTTAAAACATATTTTGTATCCATTGAGGCATACAATTTTCCGTCGGATGATGTGTATTGTTTTCCGTCGGATATCGTTAGTGCAGAAACGGGTGCGGTGTTATCTAATTTTACCGTCGTGAACTCCGCCGTCTCATAATTCTCTACATTATCTACACTCTGATAATTGATTGCGTAAATTCCGTCTGCACCCGTTATATTAAACTGTTGAATGTAAATGCTCCAAAACTGATTATTGATATTATATTGACTGTATTTTACTCCCGACAGTATTACTCCGCCATCGGCAGGACTTAATGCAAAGATAGTATCTGATGTAATGTAATTGTCATATTTTGGTTCTGATGATAACATCGCCGTCACGGGCGGTGTTACATCAAGTATTACTTTTATACTTTTTATCTGCTCTGTGTTATTTACGTTATCCTGCGAGTAATAATATATCGTGTGTTCGCCTTCGTTAAACGTTCTCAAATCAAATGCACTGGAATATAACTGCCAGGCGTTGTTATCTACTTTGTATGCAATGGATTTTACTCCTGACGGTGTTATCCCGCCGTCTTCTGCTGATAGCGTTATCGGCGTGTAATTATTTATCCAGATTTTGTTATCTGCCGTATATTTCGGATTGCCGATATTTATACTTGTTGTCGGCGGCGTATTATCTATTATTATCGTTACCGATTTTTCCTGCTCCGTGTTGTTTAAGTTATCTGCACTTCTGAAATATATTGTATGTTCACCTTCAGGAAGAGTAGAAAGATAGAAGGTAGAAAAGTAGGCTGTGTAGGGATCGTCGTCAATTTTGTATTCAGTGTTTTTTACTCCACAGCCGCTATCCGTTGAAGCCAGATCTATCGCCGTGCTTGATGTAATCCAGATTTTTTCGTCGCTTACATACTTCGGCTCGCAAAAACTGATTGTCGTTAAGGGTGCAGTGTTGTCAAGTTTTACAGTAAGCGACTTAGATTCTTCTACGTTATCTAAATTATCGCCGCTTCTGTAGTAAATGGTATAATCACCGTCGGCACCTGATAAGTTAAAGCCCGTAGTATATTTTATCCACTCGCCGGTATTTATCCTGTATTCTGTATATTTCACTCCGCAAGGAATTACTCCACCATCTACTGCTGATAAACTTATAGAGGTTTCTGAACTTACCCACAACTTCCCATCAGATGTATATTGTGGTGATGATACAGATATTTCTGTTGTCGGAACAGTATTGTCCACCGTCACACTTAATATTTGTGATTGCTCGGTGTTTCCGATAACATCAATGCTGTGATATGAAATTGTATGAGAACTTTCTACTGGAATTGTGAATGACGCGGTATAAACCTGCCAATCCCCGTTATTTATTTTGTATCTTATTTCTTTCACGCCAAGCCCTTTGTTATCGTCCATATCTATTAAGTCATCAACAGCAGAGAGTGTAACCTCTGTTGTGTCAGAAACATATGTTGATACATCTATAATATATTTTGGCTCACCGACTGAAATGGTTGTCCGGGGCGGTTTCATATCGTGTATCACTTCAAACTTTGCTGTCGTTGATGATGAATGATTACCAACCCAGTCGGTTGCTTCAACGGTCAATGTCCAAAAACCATCGTCAATTGATAGCGGCTCTATTTCGTCACCCATATTTACTGCCATCGTAGTTCCTTCTTCCAAATCAGTAAGATATGCTATAACCTTTGGATTGGGATCAAGATTGTCTTTTACAGTATAATTTATTGTTATCGTGGAAATTGTAGCAATAAATTTTTCTCCACCAATCGGAGAACTTACCATAATCTGCGGTTGTGTTTTGTCATACAAAAATAATCCATAGTATGAGACAGATGAAATATTCCCTACTACACGAGGATTCAGGGAATCCAATACAACCTGATTTGTAATCGTCGCGGAGGTCCATTCTATTCCTGTCCACTTGTATATTGCAAGTGTTGTTGTGTCAGTCACAGTATTTGTGTCATACTTAAATGTAAATTCTGCAGGTGGTGAAAAAACTGTACCATCAGGCTGAACATCATAAATATTACTTACCAAATATAGCCCTTGTGCTGTTGCTGTTGAAAGTGCAAGAGAAATGTTCGATTGTGTTGACGGGATCACTACAAAACTCACAGGAATTTCCGAAATCAAGGATATAACAGTTTCGGAGCTTCGCGAAATAAATAATGTTCGCGTCGAAATTGTTGTGTCAAATGCAGTAGCAACATTATCTCCATTGAATGTCCGTATTTTATACCAATACGTATTTCCTGGTAATATGTTAAATGTATCCATATATGATGTTGAACACCAGTTATCAGTATATGTTTTTATTGTCGTTGTAGATATTATAAAACTATCAGAAGAACGTATTATTCCCCAGCAAGTATTTGAAGGATTATCATTCGCCGACCACTGTATTTGAATACTATATGTTGTCCTGTTTACTATGTAAGTACTTATTGGTGGATTGGCAAGGGTATATGATGATTTTGTCGTGTCAAAAACACTCAAAAGACCTAAAAGACCGTCTTTGTTTTTCGCCCTAACACGCACATAATAAAGCGTATTGACATTCAAGTTATTTAATATAGCGGTGGGATTTATCCCACCATTCAAAATAGAAGTTGAACTGAACACGCTGAAATTAGAATCCGTTGAATAGTGAACATCGTAATCTGTCTGTGCAGGATTGCCATTAGCACTCCAGTTAAGCACGATTGAAGTCGTGCCTACGGAAGAAATATAACTCCCTACTGGTGGGTTTGCGAGCGTATAAGATGTAATTGAAACAGACCATGCAGAACCGTTTGCATTTACCGCCTCAGCATACCTCTGATAAGCAGTATTTATTGTTAAGTTCGGCTCTATCCAATCCGTCGTCCCTGTGAAACTGCCGTTAGATAAATTGGGGGAGAGTCGCATTGTTACATCTGTTCCGGAAGATACATACAGTCCCGTCTCATTTGTAGCATTATCAGAAAATACCCACTTTATCTGCACTGTCGTTGTTTGTGATAAGTCAACAGTTAAATTAGTTGGTGCAGGCGGCGGAGTATCCCAAAATATATTGGCACTGTTTATTTCGTAGTCATAATTTTCTCCACCTTTTACCCCCGACCAATTAAGAAATGTCCAGTTGATACCCGAACCGTCGGCTTTCACATTATAGTTTGCTGTACCGAGCGTGTCGTTGAACACACAACCGTAAAATGTTCGAGTCGATGTTATTCCTTTCACCCTGATATAGATTGAATCGGCACTGCCCTGTATGTTATCAAATGTCCCGCTGCTTAAATCTACAACATTCGCATTTGGATAAATCTCCAAACCGGACGATTTCAAATTTGAAAGTACATAGTTTTGCAAATTCACCGACCCTGATGAGCAGAATCCGTAATATACTCCACTTGCTGCGGATGTAGAAATTGTAGGATATGTCGGACTGCCAATCATCTGTATTGTTCCACCAGTATTAACTGTTAATTTTGTTCCAATTGGTGATGTGTTAAACTCGATTTTCTTTTGGACAAATTGGTCAGCAGATGAGGAAATTGTTACAAAATAGAATGCATCACCTGTCTGGAAAGTACCGCTTACCGTGAATCCTACTCCTCTTGTTGCACTTGTATAAGGTGTTCCTACGGTTGCATTGCCATCATTAACCAGAACCGTCCCAGTTCCTCTTTTTACTGTGAAATTTGTGCCGTTGTATTTCACTTCCCAGAATTCAGTTAATGTTTTACCATCATCAGTTGTAGGATATGTAATTGAACCTGTTCCTTTTAATGTTGAATTCGGCAGAGTTGCGGTTGAGACATAAAGCACTTCACCATAATTGAATTTATTCGCTGTGCCACTCGGTACATCATAATTACCCCAGATTTTTACCGTGCCAGAAGTCCCATTTTGATTATACGAAACAAGATAAGAACCCGCAGTATCCATCCCATAAGTCTCTACTTTTTTAGAAGAATATAAATTACAATTCTTTAATGTTAGTTTTGCAACATAACTATATTCATATCCAATATCTGCTATATAATTACCACTTTTGCCTAATTCACAGTTCACCACCGTATTTATGGACTTCCTTGTGTAAATGCCATAAGAATTTGAATAGCAACTGTTATTGCTTAAAATATTGTTCTTGGAATTTTCGATAAAAGTAATGCCATTAATATTTGAATAACAACTGTTATTGTTCAATGTGTTGTTGGAACCGCTGACAAGAGCAATGCCATTACCACCATTTGAATAACAACTGTTATTGTTTATTGTATTGTTGGAACTGAGTTGGAGGTAAATACCAGTATAATTTGAATAACAACTGTTATTGCTTATTGTGTTGCCGCCATTGCTCCAAAGGTAAATACCTGAATTATTTGAATAACAACTGTTATTGCTTATTGTGTTGTTGGAACTGCCGTCAAGATTAATGCCATTCCGGGAATTAGAATAGCAATTATTATTGCTCAATGTGTTGTTGGAACTGTTGACAAGAGAAATGCCATGATTCCCATTATGAATGCTACAGTAATTTATCTTTCCTCTTGTTCCTGAACCGTAAAAAGTTATACCATACTTTCCTGCATCACTCGTTTCTGCTTCACCCACTCCAAGATAGCTTACTTCCATATAATACATATTGAAGTTTGCTTCGGTCTGTGAAAGGTTTCTGATGTACGATTTGTAAGATGGGTTGTCTGATGTTATTAAGCAGTTTCTCGTAGATGGCGCTGTTGTAGTAGTTCCCTGAACATCAAAAATTCCGCCGTTATTCACAATTATTCCATACTGACCGGCTGTGTCGCATTTGATTCTGAGGACAGAAACATACCCCGTATTCGGCGGCATCAGAAATTGTCCGCCGCTCCGGATATCAACATTCCCCGCAACTATCATTGTCCTTGTATCAATTTGCGCGTCAAATTGCAATGTGCCATAAAGCGTGATAGATAAACAAGTAACAGAAACATCATTCCTATTAAAAGTGACTGTATGCCCGCTTTGAATTTGCACACCTTGGCTGGGCCACGGAATATTACCATTTTCCCAAGTGTTTGGACTATTCCAGTTCCCGCTTGCAATTGACTTAACAACAGTAGGTATTAAAATATAAGCAGCCGTGTTCTGTTGACCAATAGGTGTATCATCCTTTGAATTCCAACTAGACCAGTTGTTTGCTTCGTCTTTTGTCTTTATTGCAAAATAGTAGGAAGTATTCATTAATAAATTAAATACAGTTGTTGTGTGTTCTTGTAGTGGTATAGCGTACGTTGTTGAGATTGTTATTGTATAAAATGGTGGTGATGGTGAGGTGTAATTTGCATTTGTAATTATTGCTACTGATGTGTATTTTATTTCATATTTACCGTCAACTATATTACCAACAGTCCCATCATCGCCCGGTGCTGTCCATTTAAGTGTTATTGAACCCTCAACGGGTCCCGCCAGTGCCGTCAAATCCGATATCCCAGCAGGCGGGGTGGTGTCTGGCCAAGCCAGGGTCACCGTTGAAATCGTTGCATCAAATGCGGTTGCAATCCCATCTCCGTTGAACGCCTGCACCTTATACCAGTATATTGTATCAGACTGAAGTCCCACATCCAGATAAGATGTATTCGTATAATTAGAATCAAAGTTTGTCAACGTTGTAGTACTAGTTACAAAATTATCCGTTGAACGCAATATACCCCAACGGGTATATGATGAATTTGAATTAGGCAACCAGTTAAGCACGATTGAAGTCGTGCCTACGGAAGAAATATAACTCCCTACTGGTGGGTTTGCGAGCGTATAAGATGTAATTGAAACAGACCATGCAGAACCGTTTGCATTTACCGCCTCAGCATACCTCTGATAAGCAGTATTTATTGTTAAGTTCGGCTCTATCCAATCCGTCGTCCCTGTGAAACTGCCGTTAGATAAATTGGGGGAGAGTCGCATTGTTACATCTGTTCCGGAAGATACATACAGTCCCGTCTCATTTGTAGCATTATCAGAAAATACCCACTTTATCTGCACTGTCGTTGTTTGTGATAAGTCAACAGTTAAATTAGTTGGTGCAGGCGGCGGAGTATCCCAAAATATATTGGCACTGTTTATTTCGTAGTCATAATTTTCTCCACCTTTTACCCCCGACCAATTAAGAAATGTCCAGTTGATACCCGAACCGTCGGCTTTCACATTATAGTTTGCTGTACCGAGCGTGTCGTTGAACACACAACCGTAAAATGTTCGAGTCGATGTTATTCCTTTCACCCTGATATAGATTGAATCGGCACTGCCCTGTATGTTATCAAATGTCCCGCTGCTTAAATCTACAACATTCGCATTTGGATAAATCTCCAAACCGGACGATTTCAAATTTGAAAGTACATAGTTTTGCAAATTCACCGACCCTGATGAGCAGAATCCGTAATATACTCCACTTGCTGCGGATGTAGAAATTGTAGGATATGTCGGACTGCCAATCATCTGTATTGTTCCACCAGTATTAACTGTTAATTTTGTTCCAATTGGTGATGTGTTAAACTCGATTTTCTTTTGGACAAATTGGTCAGCAGATGAGGAAATTGTTACAAAATAGAATGCATCACCTGTCTGGAAAGTACCGCTTACCGTGAATCCTACTCCTCTTGTTGCACTTGTATAAGGTGTTCCTACGGTTGCATTGCCATCATTAACCAGAACCGTCCCAGTTCCTCTTTTTACTGTGAAATTTGTGCCGTTGTATTTCACTTCCCAGAATTCAGTTAATGTTTTACCATCATCAGTTGTAGGATATGTAATTGAACCTGTTCCTTTTAATGTTGAATTCGGCAGAGTTGCGGTTGAGACATAAAGCACTTCACCATAATTGAATTTATTCGCTGTGCCACTCGGTACATCATAATTACCCCAGATTTTTACCGTGCCAGAAGTCCCATTTTGATTATACGAAACAAGATAAGAACCCGCAGTATCCATCCCATAAGTCTCTACTTTTTTAGAAGAATATAAATTACAATTCTTTAATGTTAGTTTTGCAACATAACTATATTCATATCCAATATCTGCTATATAATTACCACTTTTGCCTAATTCACAGTTCACCACCGTATTTATGGACTTCCTTGTGTAAATGCCATAAGAATTTGAATAGCAACTGTTATTGCTTAAAATATTGTTCTTGGAATTTTCGATAAAAGTAATGCCATTAATATTTGAATAACAACTGTTATTGTTCAATGTGTTGTTGGAACCGCTGACAAGAGCAATGCCATTACCACCATTTGAATAACAACTGTTATTGTTTATTGTATTGTTGGAACTGAGTTGGAGGTAAATACCAGTATAATTTGAATAACAACTGTTATTGCTTATTGTGTTGCCGCCATTGCTCCAAAGGTAAATACCTGAATTATTTGAATAACAACTGTTATTGCTTATTGTGTTGTTGGAACTGCCGTCAAGATTAATGCCATTCCGGGAATTAGAATAGCAATTATTATTGCTCAATGTGTTGTTGGAACTGTTGACAAGAGAAATGCCATGATTCCCATTATGAATGCTACAGTAATTTATCTTTCCTCTTGTTCCTGAACCGTAAAAAGTTATACCATACTTTCCTGCATCACTCGTTTCTGCTTCACCCACTCCAAGATAGCTTACTTCCATATAATACATATTGAAGTTTGCTTCGGTCTGTGAAAGGTTTCTGATGTACGATTTGTAAGATGGGTTGTCTGATGTTATTAAGCAGTTTCTCGTAGATGGCGCTGTTGTAGTAGTTCCCTGAACATCAAAAATTCCGCCGTTATTCACAATTATTCCATACTGACCGGCTGTGTCGCATTTGATTCTGAGGACAGAAACATACCCCGTATTCGGCGGCATCAGAAATTGTCCGCCGCTCCGGATATCAACATTCCCCGCAACTATCATTGTCCTTGTATCAATTTGCGCGTCAAATTGCAATGTGCCATAAAGCGTGATAGATAAACAAGTAACAGAAACATCATTCCTATTAAAAGTGACTGTATGCCCGCTTTGAATTTGCACACCTTGGCTGGGCCAGGGAACTGCATTGCCTTCCCATGTACCTGGGTCACTCCAATTTCCAGTTCCAGCTGACTTGGCAATAGCGGGTACAGGTATATAAATTAAAGCACCAGCGTTTACATTTGATATGTCAGCTGAGGAGTTCCACACAGACCAGTTGCCCGCAAAATCCTGCGTTTTTATCGCAAACCAGTAGGTCGCTCCGGTTCTTAAATTGTAAAGCGTTGTTGTGCAGGCGGTTAAAGGCGCCAAATTGCTCGTCGCTATATTTATTGTGTATGTCGGATTCGGCGGTAAGGTGTAATTCGCATTTGTTATTTGTGATACTGTTGAATATTTTATCTGAAATTGACTGCCCGCTGAAAGATTTTCAACAGTCCCATCATCGCCAGGCGATGTCCACTTCAAAACAACCTGCCCGTCAGCAGAACCTTTCAACGCAGTCAAATCCGAAATGCCAGCAGGTGATGTGGTATCTATGGTGAAACGATGCAGAGTATCCCAAGTATCTGGTGGCACTGGTATACAATTATTAGTTGTTGTTTTTACTACTAATTTAACATCAAAAACTCCATCTGGTCCTGAACCAATTCTGTAGTTAAGTGTAAATGTTCCAGTATAACCAGGTGGAATTGATGTCGCAACTGGCTGTGAATCCAAAATACAAGTAATACCTTCCACAATAAAATATGACGAATATGATGGCGGCATTACTTCTACCCCAATTGTTACATCTTCCATATTGCTAACACTCGCGGTAATATTTTCTACAGGAAGTATTATGCTACCCACATCTCCCGGTTTAACATAAGTGTCAGCATAAATATTCATAGAAAAAAGAACGAATATTCCGGATAATAGACCTAATAATTTTATTCTTTTTCTGATTCGCATTAAATATCAGGCCTCCTTACTATTTCCACAGTTCAGATAGTATTTTCTTTTCATTCCCGGATTCCACTACTTACGAGACTGATTAACATGCTTCAGAAACCTCAATATGTCTTTCTGATATAAGCCCCATGGCGGTTGTTTTACAACTTCTCCTTTCAAAGTTACTATCTCATTTTGTAACAGTAATGTTTCTTTCTTATCCATATTTATTAAAAGCATTACGGTTCTATTACCATCAAGGATAGGAAGTTCTCTTCTCTTGACTTTGTCTCCAAGTATCCCTTCAAGCACAAACCACTTACCTTGTTCCAAAACAACAGCGTCGTCCCCGGCCGGTAACAAACGAAATGGTCCTTCTATCTTGACACTAAGATTTTTTGTCTTTTTCCATCCCGTGCCTTCCGGTAAGTGGTACAATCCTTCAGTCTCAGCAGTAAGGTCTCTCGCTTTTTTCCATTCTGTCCCCTTAGTACCACCATCATATAACCAAACAGAAACAGAACCGTCTATAGATAAGTAAAGTTCAGTGGTATCCTTGTCTATACCACGTATATCGTACCAGATCTTCTTTATACGTGGGTCCTTATAAGCAAATGATACGGGGTCCAGTTTTCCATAGTTAGGAGGATAGTGGCCTTTTTCATCGGGTAAGAATACCATTCTTCCAGATTTATCTTTTACCTTTTTAGGAATCGGAAGAGGCGAGAATCCTGGTTCATTAGGATGCATTTGAGAAATAGGATATCGCAAAAGTCCAATAAAAGGTACCCGGGGATCCATAGGAAAGGAAGATGGCTCTGCACATAACATTACATTATCGGCTATATCCCATCTAAGAGTCACCACTTTCCCTCCCAAGTCACTATTGACAGCAAAAATATGAAAACTCTCCTCGTCTTTTGTGCTCGGTTTTGGCTGTAGTTTCTTCCTAATAAATGCTGTATGCCAGACCTTTGGTGGTTTCTCTTCAAAAAAGTAGATATTCTCCTTAAAAATAATAGCCTTTCGAAAAGGTTCTGACACATCTATATCCCCATAAGAAATTTGAACAATTGCAAAGATGAAAGTCATCGCTAACAATAAAACTGTTAGTGAAATAATTCTCATAGATTATCTCCTAATTTCATCCATTACCATTTTATCCTTTTCATGGATATTCTCCAAATGGATAAACATGTTCTTGTAGATTTTGATCAAAATTGCCCGGTGGATTCTTTTTCATCAAAAATACTTCTATTTCAACTCCAACATCAGTTTTATCCCCATCTCCATTCAAATCTAAATTTACCGCTGGTTCATCTACCGGCCAGTTTAATTTGTGTATAAAATAAGCATCAATTGCCCCATCCTCAAACTCTTCGTTGGTGTTGTAAGTCACACCGTAACTTGGATCATAGTACTTTCCGTCAAACTTGGTCATTTTGTGATTGGTAAAGAGCGAAGCTGGATTTGCATTGGGACCTTGACCGCTGATTCCAATCTGATCTTTAACTTCTGCGAATTTCCATTTATACTCAGTATCCCTTTTATACGGTGGGTCGGGAATATTCAGATATGGATAATCAGTATTACCGCTAATTCCTGTACCAGCATCAAAACTCCAGTTCTTAATGAGAAAACCATCTGTTTCTATTGCTTCAAAGTAGATAAGATCGTTTGTATGGTCAATGCCTTGGTCAGACATTGTATCAATAAAGAATCTCGCCCAAGCACTGCATTGACCATCAGCATTTCTTAATAGCTCCTCTGTAGTATACTTTTCAATTAGAAAAGATTTGTAATAATACAGTGAAGTACCATCTAATAATGCTCGTTTTACATTACAACCCGTGAAAGCATCCCAAATTTTATAACAAACATCAGCATCCGTTAATGGTTCTTTCATTCCATCGGCAATTTTACATCCGATATGAACTGCAGTATGGTATACAGTTGTTGTTGGATCTTTCCATGTTATGTAACATTGGTTCTTGTTTGTCCCAGCATCAAACCAAGTATTACCTCCATCAGGAGAAACCTTCCAAGCAATTTCCATAGGGTCAAAAATATCAATCTCATCCACAAAAGCATTTGAGCATTCCACATTTGCAATCGTTAGTTCATTACCACTGAGTGTTGCGTCGGTTTCAGGGAAGTCAAGATTGCCCGGACCATCACCTTTGACTTTCGTGATACCACTGAAAACTGATGGTGGCTTGATAAAGAATTTAACTGAAACTTTCATTTTGGTGTTCCGGGTAAAGGCGACAGCATATTTCCGGTCACCAGGATCATCCGCATCTCCGTCAATGGGCGAAGAATTATCTTGCCAGTGTGGAGCGTCATAATCGCCACTTCCATCATCAGCAGTTACCACATGATATTTTGTCCCAGAAAATGAAACTTCTTTTAACTTCAACTCAAATACAACAAACTTCTTTTTCGGTAGAGTTATTGGCGACAACTGTGCCGAATATATAAATTCTGTATAAAAACATAGAGTTAAAATTGTAACTATAAAAGATATTCTAAAATTTAATTTCATAAATATACATTAAAAGTCAGTTCTTTGTCGCCATAAAGGCTACCGCAAATTTTTAACCGTTGCCTTTTACTTTCATTATTCCTCACACCTTTTTTTCCTCCGCTGTTATATCTTTCGCTCTTTCCGCCTCTAACATTACTTTCTCTCAATTTTTAATTGATGTAACAATTGGATTTTATCTTGAACAAGTTTATTGTTTGGTGACAATCTTAATGCAGTTTCATATTCTTGAAGTGCTTTGTTATATTTTTTAAGTTCATAATATAAAATGCCTAAATTGTTGTGTAATTCTACATCATTCGGATTTATTCCTATCGCTTCCCTGTATTCTTTCTCTGCTTCTTCATATCTTTTTAAATTATGCAACAAAATTCCGAGATTGTTGTGTGCGTTTGCAAAATTCGGATTTATTCTTATCGCATCCCTGAACGCTTTCTCAGCTTCTTTAAATCTTTTTGAATTATACAATAAACCCCCGAGATTGTTGTACGCCTTTGCATTATCCGGATTTACCCTTATTGCATCACTGAATGCTTTTTCAGCTTCTTCATATCTTTTTAAATTATGTAACAAAATCCCGAGATTGTAGCGGGCACCTGCAAAATTCGGATTTACCCTTATCGCATCCCTGAATGCTCTCTCCGCTTCTTCATATCTTTTTGAATTATATAACAAATTTCCGAGATTGTTGTGCGCTTTTGCATTATTTGGATTTACTCTTAGCGCCTGTCTGTATTCTTGCTCCGCTTCTTCATATCTTTTTGAATCATACAACAAATTTCCGAGATTGTTGTGTGCCTCTGCATAATTTTGGTCTATCCTTATCGCCTCTCTGTATTCTTTCTCAGCATTTTCATATCTTTTTGAATTATACAATAAAATTCCAAGGTCGCTGTGTGCCCTTACATTATTAGGGTATTTTGAAATAACATCCTGCCACATCAGAATTGGCTGTTGATAAAGTTGATTTCGCTTTATTGTACCATAACCAAGCAGGAAAATATGAAACGTTATAATACTATTGAATAACCAATTGCGAGTTAAATTAAATTCTTTGCCAAGTGCAAAATTTATTTTAAATATCTTAAAATACAAAAAAGTAATAAAAAAATAAAATCCAAAACCGGAAAGATACAGCCGGTTTTCAACTAATGGACTTGTAGTAGGAAAAAAACTGGATGTTGGTGACAAAATTATAAAAAACCATAATACACAAAATAGAATTATCTTTGAAATATCTGTTTTCTTTTTATAAGTCCTGTAAGTTAACCAGAATATTACCGCAAGAGACAAAAAAGATATTATTGTTTTTAATTCCAATATCTTCGCGGGTTCAATTCTATGCTCTATACAAAATCCGATAGGGATAAACAACAATTTTAAATATCTTAAAATTATATCTGGTTGAATAATTAAATATGAGTATCTATTCCATACTTTTGTAACTTCTACCTCTACATCTCCCAGCCCACCAAGATAAAAATATCGGGATAACAAATAAATAAAAAGTAGAGCCCAAAACGGTATGTGATAATATTTTTTATCAATAGTTTTTTTTATGCTGAAGTTATTCAGAAATATGTAATCGGAAATCAGCACTATCGCCGGCAAAGTTACTGCTATTTGTTTTGAGAAAAGGGCTACTATAAAACACAATAACGATAAAATGTATAGTTTCTTATTTTTTTCAAACGTTTTTATAAAAAATAATAAAGATAAAATATAAAAAAAAGTGGCTAAAACATCGGAACGACTGAAAATATACGTTACTGCATTTGTATTGATTGGATGAATAGCAAAAAACAGTGCCGTGAAAAAGGGAAAAGTCAGAGATTGAGAAATTGAGAGATTAGGAGATTGGGACGTTAAAAGAAGTGAAATTATCTTTTTTGTCAAAAAGAACAGCAGTATTGCATTAAATATATGCATAACAAGATTAAATAGATGATAACCGAAAGTATTTAGTTTACCAAAATAATAATTCAGCGTGAAAGTCAGATATGTCAGAGGTCTGGACGGATCATTTCTGCTGAAGTTAGGATATTGTTTACTATAAGGATAGACAAGTTTTGTTTTGAGATTACTCAGTTCTTTTATATCAGGGTTTTCTACAATCTTTAACACATCATCAAATATAAATGGAGTTTTTAGGGAGTTATAATAGACAACTGTTGTGGCCAAAACTATTATCCCGATTGCAAGCCATTGTTTCCAGAGGCGACCCTGAACTCTATTTTCTAAAAGTTTTTCCATATTCATTTCATAAAACAAAAAGCCAAGTTACTGAAATTAACTAAACTGCTCTTTTGAGCAATCTCAAAATTATCTTTCGGTAACCCGGCTGACTTTTCTTTCTATCGGCAACTCGGCGAACTCTTAAAAAGTCCCGCGGTTTTGCGTCCCCGACTCGCGTCGGCTCTGGATTTTTTCAGAGGGTCTTCTCCCGCCCAATGGCAGGTCAGACCGTGTGCCCTTATCGTTGACAATCTCAATAAAAAAATAAAAGAACAAATAAAAAGCCCCTGATTTTTACATCAAGGGCTTTTAGCAAATATGGGAAGTAACACCAACAAAGAACCAGAAAACCATCCTGGGATAAGTGCGATTTACGGACATATTTACTTCCCCTTTTGCTGATATAATTATAAAGTATTTTCGGCATTTTGTCAAGTGTTTTTTTCATCTTCAAAAATTTTTATTTTTAGAGGCATTTTTTACCGTTGTACGAAGATTATAAGCACTTGCGATTTTCTGTGTTTTTTGGTCAAATTTTATACCGTGCAGTTACATCCACCACGCCCCCACCTCCGCGTTTAAGTATACGATATTTTCACCTTAACTACAGCATAATATTGGTCTTGACAAATTGGACTATTTTAGGATATCCGATCTCTGCGAACGATATAGTGTGCTACCGATTTTTATCGGACTATTAAGTTTCATCAGTTTGTTCAGTTTTATTGTCCTGACAGTTGCACATCTGCACAACTGAAAAACAATCATTCCATATGAAACCGACCATAAAATGCGAGATGCCATTATTTTGTTTGGGTTATTTCTTTTTCAAGGTTTATTTTACAATTTTTTAAGCAGATTTTTGTTATTGTGGGCGGGCAGAAAGACTAAAGTTTTACGTACCTGTAATGACTGTGTAGATGGGTGTCCGGGTATGGCAAAAAACCTGACAAAAGGAGATGGGATTGTTCAATTTACCAACGAGGATTGCAAAATGGCTGTCGGTTTAGCAAACCGCCGCCGGTTAGCATTCAGCGAAAACATGTCTTGATTTTACCTAATACTGATAAAAAAAAATTTATCGTCGCGATGACTTAAGATATCGGCAACTTTTTCTTTCTTAACCCATTTTGTTATGATATTTTCAAAAAATAAAAAAAATAGAACAAGTCGTGTCCTACTTTTGTCCTACTTTTGATTTTAGATTTTTAAACCACCCGGTTATTATTTGGAAAACCCCCGATTATTGAGGGTTTTTCGTTATGCCGCTAGTGGGATTTGAACCCACGGTCTCCGCCTTGAGAGGGCGGCGTCCTAAACCAGGCTAGACGATAGCGGCGCGATTGAATCTCATTGTATTTTATTTTCTATGATTTTTACTTCCTGGTGTTCAACGGATAAAAGTTTATTTTCAAATTTTTCCAGTTTTTTTGATGTGTCGTCAAATTTACCCGCGGCTTTTGAAATATGTCCGCCGAGCGTTTCAAAATCCTCTTTGAATTTTCCGAAATCACCGGTCAAACGGGAAAGCGTTTCCATTATGTTTCGCGCACTTTCCTCAATTTTCATCCCGCGAAGCCCCAGAACAATCGCCTGCAAATATGCATAAAAAGAATTCGGCGAGACGGGAATAACCCGTTTATTAAGAGCATAACTTGAAATTGAATCGTCAGCGGAGTTTTCTTCTCTTATGATTGTTTCATAATAAACATTTTCGGCCGGAATATACATCAGCGCAAAATCAAATGTCCCCTCGTCCGGTAAAATATATTTTGAGGAAATGGCATCAATATGTTTTTTTACATCGCCGACAAACTTTTTTCTCGCCTGATTTTTTTCTTTTTCTTCGCCGGATATAATCATTTTTTTGAAATTTTCAAGCGGGAATTTTGAATCAACGGGAACAAGCCCCTGTCCGAGACGGATGATGGCATCTACCTTTTCACCCGACTTAAAAGCGTACTGGAGCGTGTAAAATTTAGTCGGTAAAATCTGCGAAAGCAAATCACCGAGAAAAAATTCCCCGATATTTCCGCGCAGTTTCGGCGCCCTTAAAATCTCTTGCAAAGACGCTATATCCTGCCCGACCTCAAAAACCCGCTTTGTCGCCTCCGATAGCTGTCCTATGCTAAGGTTCACATCACCGACAACTTTTGCGGCGTTATCAAGCCGTTCACCGACGCTCTTTTGGGAGTTTAACAGTTGTGCGGCAACGGATGAAAGTTGTTCGTTAACCTGCGAGGTCAAGGTCGCAATCTGCTGGTTGATAAGACCTGTATTTCCGTTAAGTGTTTCACTGACCTGTTTTCTTAAAGCATCTATCTGCTGCTGCATAATCAATGCTGACTGTGAATCTTGCGCAGTTGCCGGCATTTTTTTTATAATAAAAAACACGAGTGCTAAAATTATTACTACTGCTACCGTGAGAATTATCGTCATCGCAATTTAATTATACTATAATTTAATCGAAAATTCAAGAACCGATTTATCTGCACGACACGACTATAAAGCGGGAGTGCCGGAACAGATATTATTAAACGGACAAAAATTGCAAGAGAGGTACTGCGGGGCTGCCGTAAAATTTTTGTTTTTTATTCCGTCTGAAACTTTTCTTATAATTTCTTCTATTTTTTCGGTCATCTTATCGTCGGGAACAACGGAACCGACAGCACCTGTGTTGACAAAATGGAGTTCCAATTTTTGAGGCAAACTTCCTGTAATTTTTTCCCATGCGAGAGCATATATGGCAAGTTGGGTGCTTTTTTTTGCCCTGTCATCCGCATCATCTTTGTCGGCAATGTCGGATGTCTTGAAATCTATTATTACCGCACCTTTTTTTGCCAAATCCACCCTGTCAAACCTGCCGGTAACAAAGTCATCGCCGAAAGTAAATTTAAACTTTTTTTCAATATATCTCGGCACCGTTTTGGATTTTTGCTCGCGGTGAAAAAATTTCCTTATCGTTTCCCGACCCTCTTCTAACCGCCTTTCTTCGTGCTCACGGGATAAAAAACCCGACGATTGCCAGTTTGCCTCAAATTTTTTAAGGAGTTCCGCCAAGTCAACCGATCTGTTTTCCATTCTTCTTTTATAATAAAACTGGATTGTTTCGTGCATGGCGTTTCCGTAAATTATGGAATGGTTTGCCATAACTGGAATTTTTAATATGTGGATGTATTTATATTTCAGAGGACAGGTGAGATAATCGTCAATTTGAAAATGACTCAGCGTTAGCCGGCAAGGGACGGTAGATTTTGAGACGGAAGGCGAATTTTCTAAAACCTCATTTTTTTTAATCGCCTCTATCGGGTGAAGTTTTTTTGATGTGATTTTTGTCTGCGCCAAATTAAGCGTTTCATAAACAAACTGGCTGACTTTTCTTTCTCTGGCGCCGCCGTAATCGCAAGCACTTGTAAGATAAAGTTCATCTTTCGTCCTGGTCATACCCACATAAAAAAGCCGCCTTTCTTCCTGGATGTGAAAATCGCCCGACGGTAAAATATCTTTTATAAGCGAATCCGGGATTTCTATGCGTTCCTTTCTGCGTCTTACCGGAAATTTGTCCTGGACCAATGAAACCATAAACACAACCGGGAATTCAAGACCTTTCGCTTTATGAATCGTTAAAATATTTACCGCATCAGTATCTAAATCCGCCTCGGCAGTCGCCGGATTGCTGCCCGCCTCAATAAGAGCCGAAAGATGAGATGTGAAAAATTGCAGTTTATCGTGCTTGGAAATTTCGGAATAATTTTTGACTATCTCAAAAAATAAGGCGATGTTTGAGACACTTTCTACCGAACTGCTCTTTTCTTCGTCGGCGAGTTCTTTTAACCAGCCGGTTTCCTTAATAAATTTATAAAGCACCTCGCCCGTAGATAACTGCCTAGATAACTCAATGTATTTTTTGATGTCGTCGGTAATTCTTTTAATTATTTTTTTCCCGTCTTCGCTTATATTTTCCGCATCCGGTTTATTGAATACATTATACAGAGGATTTTTTTTTCTTGACGATTCGTTGAGGAGCATTGTTAAATCATCCATCGGCACGTCGTAAATCTCGGATGATGAAAGATGAAACAGCGAGACATTGTCCGACAAGTCGGAGACGATTTTTAGAAATGATATTAAAACTTTTATTTCTTCCCTTTCGTAAAGTCCGCTGCCGCCCGAAAAATGCCAGGGAATGTTTTTTACATTGAGTGATTTAATAAACGGCAGTGCATCATTGTTGGAACGGACAAGAACCGCAAAATCCGCGTATTTTTTTCCGCTTTTTAATAAATCAATTATTTTTTCGGCAACGAAATCCGACTCGGCGGAGACGGTATCAAAGTGATGGTGACTAACTGCATTCCTACGCTCTGTGCTCTGTGCTCTGTGCTCTCTTACGCTTATAAGTTTCTTGTTGATTTTATTTTTCACTTCCAGGCGGTCGGGATTGTTATATTTTACAAGCGTGTAGGCGTTATCCAATATCTGCTGAAGGGAGCGGTAGTTTTTTGTAAGCACGACCTGTTTTGCCCTCGTGTATGCCTTTTTAAAGTTCAGTATGTTTGAAATCGCAGCGCCCCTGAACTTATAAATACTTTGGTCGTCATCGCCGACGACTGTTATATTTTTTTCACTGTTCAGTAAAATTTTAAGCAGTTGGAATTGAGAATAATTTGTGTCCTGAAATTCGTCCACGAGAATATATTTGAACTTTTCACGGTATTTTTTCAGTATTGACGGATGATCCCTGAAAAGTTTTAAGCCAAGCCATACCTGATCGCTGAAATCAATCAATCCGTAGTGCATTTTAAGTTCTTCATATTTTCTGTAAATTTCCGAAATCTCTTTCTGGATGACAAACTGGTCGGCAAGTTCTTTATTCTTAGATTCTTTTTTGACGACATTTTCCAGCAGTTGAACATAATTTGCATATTCCTCATAAGAAACATCCTCGTCCTTAAGACGGGAAAATAAAAACAACAGCGCGTCAATATGCTTTTGCGGATTACCCAGCGGTCTTAATTTTTCCATCGGGAACTCAAAAAGATGCTCCCTGAAAAAGACAATCTGCTGCGGCTGCGCCATAACTCTAAAATCGGATGTTAGTCCCAGAAAAATTGATTCGTCCTCCAAAATTCTGTTGCCGAACGAGTGAAATGTAGAAATCCACACATCCGCAAAACCGTAAGGCACAAGCATATCAACCCTTTCCTGCATTTCGGCAGCGGCTTTTTCAGTAAAAGTGAGAGCCAGAATTTCCTCGGGTTTTGCTTTTTTTTTGGATATAAGATACGCGATGCGGTTTGCTATAACCGTTGTTTTTCCGGTTCCTGCGCCCGCTACAATCAAAAGCGGGCCTTTACTGTGAACGACCGCTTTTTTCTGTTCGTTATTTAATTGCTGTAAAAAACTTTCGGAAGGTAATCTCGGCATTTCATTCAGAAGGTATATTTATCTCTTTCAGTTCCGTTATTCTTATTTCAGTGCTACCCGATGACTGCGTCGTAAGAATTTTTCCCACTTCCGGTGCGAAATATTCATAAGACCAGGACGGCGCGCCGATTAGCTGCTTTTTTATTTTAACGCAATTTGAAAATTTGCCGGCGGCAACAGTTACCTCTTCGCTTTTGGAAACTATCGCGTATTTCACATTGCCTACTAACCACTCTTTGTCGGCATCAACCGGTAAAAGCATAACCGTTGAAATTATTTTTCCGTCTTTGTCAGTTTCATAAAAACCGGCTTTTGTTTTTTTGTAATATTTTTTGAACCCGCTTATGAAATTTCCCCTCGTGTAAAGTTTTCTCGTCATTTCAAAAATATCGTCGGTAACTGCGATAATTTCATTTTTTGCCGTCATATATTTTCCGAAAGTGTCCGAGTCAACCTCAATCCATTTTGCAAATTTTACCAGCGGAAAATAGTCGGCAATTTCAAGCAACGCCGCTTTTGAATTTTCAACCCAACCGCTATTAGGATAGTCGTTGACCACTCTTTTGTAACTCTTTTTTGCTTCCGGAACATTTTCAATATTTTGATGATAAATCCTTGCGATGCTGTAAATCGCTTCCGCTACTCTCGGATGAACAGGATTTTTTTCAATTATCTTTTCGTATTTTTGTATTGCCTCGCTAAATTTACCGCTTGCTTTTAATTTCTCCGCAGATTTGAACTGATAATCAACACCGCAACCGGTAAGGGCAGAGAATAGAGAATAGAGAATGGAGAATAGTAAAAGATTTTTAATTTTCATTTTTTACATTTCCTTTTTTGATATAAAGATATACAACAAGTAAAATTCCGACGATATCAACCAATACATCCCAAGGCGTGCCGCATCTGTTTTTTATAAATGTCTGATGATATTCGTCGCTTACGGCGTATAAAAACGAAATTACCGACGGCCAAAAAATCAAAAACGCATAAGACTTCCGGAACGACCTTCTGAACGCCCTTATCAGAAGAATTGTCAGAATAAAATACTCCGTAATATGCGCTCCCTTACGCAAAATTAAATCCCAAACCCCGAGACCCGTTCCAAGCCCCGGAATATCGGAAAGGTAATAAATAATATATCCCCATACAAAAACCGGAAGCCAGAGTTTAATAAATTTCATAAAAATCCTATCTTTTTTCGTTTAGATGCAGGCGGTGTTATCAATGCTCTGATGGCATCAAATACAACCCTAAATTGCTGGTCGTATTTCTTTTCCATCTCCTCTATTTTTCTTTGTAAATCTTTATGGGTTGCAAGTAACGACTTCAATTTCGTAAATGTTCTCATAATCTGGATGTTGACCTGAATTGCTCTTTTACTCCGCAAAACACTTGACAACATCGCAACGCCTTGCTCGGTAAAAACGTAAGGTATGTATCGCCGTCCACCCCAACTTGAGGTCACAAATTGTGACCTCAAGATTTTAAACTCTTTTTCCGTTAATAAAAACATAAAATCTTCAGGAAAACGTTCCAAATTCCGTTTTACTGCTTGAATCAAAACCTTTGTTTCAACACCATAAAGTGTCGCCAAATCATGGTCTATCATAACTTTCTGTCCTCGGATGAAATAAATTTTGTTTTCTATTCTTTCGGCAAGTACCAAATCTTTCACTATTACCCCCAAAAGTCAAATTTTCTGTTTTTCTTATGTCCGTCGGTAAAACCCGACCTATTATACTACTTTCGTCCCTAAAGGGATTTCCTTCGGTCACAACTACGAAACTATGAAAGTTCCAAAATTATAAAACGACAAAGCGATGATACAGCGAACCTTATGTGACTAAAAATTCCACCGTTTTACTTAGTCGGCTTCAAGCACGGCTCGTATGTTTGCCAAAATGCTTTCAGCAAGTTTTGCCGATTCGTCGGTTTTATCAGCCGACAGCCAATATCTGCTGCCGACAGTATTGAAAAGCACAATTTTTTTCTGCTCGCTTTCGCTCAAAAACATTTTAACGCCGCGGGGCTTCTGACCGGCACCAGTTTTGTTTATGACCAGCACAGCACCGAATTTTTTAGTGGTCTTGTCCCCGAGTTCTTTTTTGCCGGTTACTGAAACACTGCAACCGTCTTTCTTGATAGCCGCTTTAATTTTTGAAATCACCGGGTCGTTAAGATTTTCCTTCTCGGCAACGATGAGCACCCGTTTCACCGCACCCGCCCGTGCAAAAGAAACAACCGCACACCCTAAAATCAATGCCGCCACACCTATCCACCCGCCAAATGTTAATATTCGCTTCATATTTCTAAAATATTTTTTTAAGTTTTCAAATTAGAAAAATGTAAGGCGTCTCCATTTTTCCACATTTCCCCATATGGTTGTCTGAAATCCATTACTTAATTTCCTCTAAAAGTCGATTCTTCATTTCTTTTTCTGACGGTAATACTTTTTTAAGTTCAGCGGGAAGTTTTGTCGTCAAATGGTACTTTGATACGCCCATAGGGTTTTTAACGCTTCTTAACGCATATTCAACGGTTATATTGCTTTTATCAGCACAGAGAATAATTCCTATTGGCGGATTTTCATCTTTTAAGCGGGTTTGTTCATTTAACAGATGAAGATAAAAATCCATTTTTCCGGCATACTCGGGCTGAAATTTGCCTGTCTTAAGTTCAACGGCAACGAGACATTTAATTTTACGGTTAAAAAACAATAAATCAACAAAATATTCAGCGCCGTCTAATTCCAGCCGATACTGATTGCCAATGAATGAAAATCCCGAACCAAGTTCAAGTAGAAAGTGTTTGATTTTTTCAATAAGCCGTTTTTCAAGATCTCTTTCCAAGACAGGTTTTGTTATGCCAAGAAAATCCAGATTATAAACGCTTTTTAGTGATTCGTCCGCTTGTTCTGAAAGGTGAGCCGGTAAAGTTTTTGGGAAGTTATGTTGTTTGGGAATTTTTGTTGATAATCCATAAGCATCGGCATTTATTTGATTAAGAAGAACATTTCTGGACCAGCCCATTTCAGATGATGCTTTAATATAATATTCTCTTTCTTTCATGTTGGATATTTTATTTAAAATCATCAGATTGTGTCCCCATGGTATTTCTGCGACAATCTGTCGCAGAATTGGTGAATCTCTGTATGTGTCATAAAATCTTCTCATATCCCATAGATTACGACTTGAGTATCCCTGCAAATTAGGAAATTCATTTTGTAAATCACCGGCTAATTTTTCAACAATGCCGTGGCCCCAACCATATTGTTTTTGTTTCTCAATAATTGTTTTTCCGAGGTCCCAATATAATTTTATTAATTCTTTGTTTAACTGCCGGCTTGCCTGCACTCTTGCAGAGGCGATTTTTTGTTTAATCTCGTTTAAAAACGAAATATACTTTTTATCAGGAATCAAAATGCATCCTTTCTTCTTCATATCAATTCCTCCGCGAGAATTAAACTTTCTCAAAATCTTTTTTTCAAGTTTTCAAATCAAGAACCGTCCCCGTAATATTTAACCCTGTTTTTAATGTTCTATTTGTTTTCTAAATCTTCACGCAGTTTTACTATTTGAACCAACATCGGCTGATTCTTGCCCACATAAGCCATCTCCGTATCTTTCAAAATATCTATTGCCTTTGAATGTTTTCCGGCGTTAACATACATTTTTGCAAGGTCATAAATACCGGAGATATATGAAAAATGGTATTCAAGTTTCTTGAAAATTTTTACTGCTTTTTCCTGATATTTTATGGCGTTGTCCATATTATCCATAAATTTTTCAATCTCGGCAATCCGCGAATATATGGTGTCTATTTCATCTTCTTTGAGCGACAATTTATAATATTTTATGGCATCGGAATAATTTGAGTTTATCTGATGTATTTCACCGATTTTTAAATATGTGCGGGCGGCGCCGTATTTGTCTTTATTTTGCTTATATAACTTTAACGCATAATTGAATTGTTCAAGGGCATTAGTATAATCTTTTGTATGAAGATACTCAAAACCTAATCCATAATAGCCCTCAGGAGAATCCGGGTTTTCATCAACTACTTTTTGGAAACAGCCCATCGCTTTCTTATGGTCCGAGACAATCCAGCAGTCAAATACTCCTTTTGAATAGTTTTCTTCCGCCGTAACGGACTTCGTTTCACTACCGGATTTTGTCAGCGTTTTGTGAAAATATTTTGCGGTATTTTCCGCAAGTTTCCTCTGTATATCAAAAATTTTGTTTATTCTACCTTCCATATTATTAGTCGTTACAACGCTGCCGGTTTCTACATCCAAAAGCCGCATATTCACTTTAATATAACCATCATTTTTTGAAACGCTGCCGACGATAATATATTTCGCACCTAAAAGTTTGTTGATTTCCAAAAAAGTATTTTCATCCGTCAACCCCGACATTTGTAATTTCATCTCTTTAATTATCTGGTCAAGTTGCGGTCTCTCAACAACCCGTAAACTTTTTATGTTTCCAAGATGCGTGGATAACGACTCGCTGAAAGATATTCCCAACCAGTCGTTATTTTTGTTATCTGTGAGATTTTGGAAAGGCGCAATTGCTATGGTCGGTATGTTACAATATGCAGACACCGTAAAAAGAAAACAGAACATGGAAAGTATTAATTTTTTTCTCATTTTACAATATTCCTCCTTTTTTTAATTATGATGATTCTGATATTCTCATCCCAAAATTATGTTTTCAAATTTTCAAATCAGAAACCAGAACCGTCCCCGTAATATAAAACGTGTGTTAATCGGTTAATCGGGACGGAGCTCATTATTTAGTCCGTAATAGTAGTTCCGTCTCAAAATACACTTTTTACCTTTTAATTAGCTCCGTCCCCATTATTCACCCATTATTACATTTTCCCTATTTTTCAATTTTCCGGTTTTATCTTTGCCGGCGGTAAAACCCGACCTATTATACTACTTTCGCAACTACGCAACTACGCAACTACGAAAGTAGGTAAGTAGATAACTTGACTCTGTATCCGATTTCTCTAAAATAAATTTTTCAAGTTTTCAAACCAGAACCGACACGGTTATTTACTTTTTAATTGTTTGCTTAATAAATTAAGTCCTATAAGTCCTTTTGTGTATAGTATTAAAGCAGCAGCGTAGAAAATATATTTTACAATTCTTAACCAAAAAATACTACTTCTTGCTTTTTTACGCCAATCAAATTTAAAAAAATCTGAATTTTTTATTTCCTCATCTTCTAATTTATCAATATCCATGGAATTCCATCTATCTGAGATAATTTTATTTGGATATTTGTCATTTATAGCAAGATATCGCATAGCCAAAGCATATCTCCTATGTCTGACAGCTTGATTTCTATATAACTGATAAACTTTATCTATATTTTTATCTTTTAAATTACCGGTTGCGAGAATCCAATTTGAAAAATTTAAATTATCTGCACATGAACTATCAAATCTATTTGATTCACTCATGTGAATGGCTGATTCAAGTACATTGATTTCAATTTTTCGTTGATAAGAATCAATAAACGGTATAACTATTGCTAATATCCCAGTAGATATGGTCATTAGTACAGCATATTTATGAACACTTTTATTGATAAAACTCATTCAATAACTTCTCCTAAAATCATTTTTTCGACTTTTTGTTTGGCTTCGGATAAAAGTTCTTTTGCTTTTTTGTGAGCATCGTGGGATTTATGGACTAAATCGGTAATTTTTTGCTGGACGGATTTTGGCAAAATTGGTATCTGCAGATTTTTAATTTGTTCGGGTTTCAAATGAATTATGATTGAGCCACCGGCATCCCGTTCAATCTGCATTTGTCCTACGAGAGAATTTATGCAAAGTGCTATGTACTCGGGTTCGACATCTTCTTTAACTTTTAACCGCACAACACCGCCTGCGACAATTCCTTCAACGAGTTCTTTCAAAACATACGCAATACCGGGAGTAGCATCTTTGGTAAGCAAAATTTCGTTTTGTTTTGGTTCATAATTCTTTCTTAGTTCATTGTATAAAGCATCACTTAAATATTTTTGGTCTTTGTCTATCAAACCCTGTTTTGATAAATTGCTTACACGGATAAATAACTTGCCTTCATTTTGATATTCGTCGGCACCGGGTTCAATACCTTTTTTTAGCGAAACTAAATCGCCAAGCATTTTTGCATTTTGTTTTTTTATTTTTGAGATAAGTTTTTCATATTTCGGTTGGAAATATTCTGCATCTATGCGATGGACATCTTTTGCTTCAGAAAAATCAACGACACAAGAAAGTTCATCCTCAATTTTGTAGTCCTTCAACCCCAATTCTTCTAAAAGCAACTCCTCTGCTTGAGAGTAGAGAGTTTCTGATTGCTTTAAAATGTCGTAAGAATTTTCAACCAGTTTTTTAATTTCTTTTTGCTTTTCCATACTAACAAGGGGGACTAAAATGTTTTTGAGTTCTGTGTAGACAAGTCCGGGACGGGACAATCCAGTAATTTTTCTATCGTTTTGGTATTTACCAAATTTGGTATTCAAAAAAGTAGACAAAAATTCAGGTAAAATTACCGTTTCATCAACTTCAATTTTTACAGAGTGTTGATTTATGTTACCTTCCTTAAAATCTTTTGGAATTGTTGCTGACTTACCATAGGAAACGCCTGTAATTGTTAAAAGCACATCGCCGGATTTTATTTGAGAGCGTTTTAATAAGCCATTATGTATTTTTTCACTAATATAAACAACATCGGATAAATCCAAGTAATTTTGCATAACATTTTGAACTCTCAAAAACGAGATTCCTTCTTTTGGATAATCTGCTCCTAATGGAGTAGCACCACCAGTAATGGCATTTTTTCGTTTTAGAACATTACCAAGAAACTTAAAACTATTTTTGTAATTTTTTATAATTTTATCGTTTGCCAAATACTCCGGCTGGTAATATTCTGCATCCAGCCGTTTAGCACTTTCAAGTTGTGATTTTTGAATAATAGAGTAGTTAATCATTTTATTTACACTTTAAAATATTTTTTTCTTGGATAGAAGTTTCATCATCCAACAAAAATGCAAAAGCTAAATTTAAAATAGATTGAGCGACTTTGTATTTTATTTCCTTATTCTTAGGATGTACCGAATAAACTCTATATTCGTTAAAAATTTCAATAAGAGATTTGTATTTCAAAGGTAATATTTTTTTGATTTTTTCAAATTTTTTATCCTTATATTGATTTTTATCAAATAATAATATTAACTGACCTAGCGTTGCTTTCTCAAAATATTTACGATATAAAGTGTTATTTCTTTTTTTTATTAAATAATGTAATCTCGACTCTACAGCTGAAACAGCCATTATTACGGACGAATAAAGAAAAAATTTGCGGAAACAATTCAGTGATTCATCTAATCTTCCACATTCTTCACAAGACAATCTATTAATTTTTGTAAATACTTTATTTGAATACATGTTTATTATTTCTAATATTTTGAGTACATTATCTTTGAATGCTATGTAATTAAAATTATGTTCTGGTTCTTTTAATTTCTCAATTTTATCTTGTAAATCATCAACAAAATAGTGATCCACATCAAGATACTCGCACACTATTAAATATTTTTCAAGATACGAAATCATAAATTGAATAGCTGGGGTTAATCTATAGCATTGATTATCAGTTTTCCTACCATGTGAAAATGGACACCACTTATCAGAACCTTTTGTTATTCTTTCCAAATCTTTTATGATTTGATCTTGACCTAATTTATGATAGTGCAATAGTTCATCAACAATTTTATCACTTAGCATTTTTACCTCCAAAAATCAAATTTTTCTTTTTTGGCGAATTTTATAAATTCTTCGGCGATTTCATTCAAATCGTGTTCAATAACACCGTGACCTTTATCGTCTACAACATAATTTCCATTATCAGTTTTTTTATAAACATACTCACCGGAGTTGTCCTTGCCTGATTTTTTGGATACAGCCATAAATATCGGATAATCGTTTAACGGTTTTTCTTTCTCGTCCCATTTTTGTAAAAACAAAACGGATGTTTTAGTCCCCGTGTGTGGCTTAAATGTATTTATTTCAAGTCCCACAACCGCTAAAATTCTCGCCTTGTCAAATAAAAATTCTCTTATATATTCCATATTTGTATTGTTCAAAACACCCTGCGGTAAAACAATCGCCATTCTTCCGCTGGGTCTTAAAAAATGGATGCATCTTTCAAGAAAAAGTATATGCCTACCGAGTTTATTTACGATTTTTTTATTTTTCTTTGCTATATCATAAAATCTTAAAATCTCTTTTTCGTCTATATCTCCGGCAAAAGGCGGATTGGTTAATATTAAATCAAATTTCAAATACTTTAATGCGTTTTGATTCTCTTTGTTCTGCTCGTAATCTTTAATGGGTAACAAAAATTTTTTAAGAGCATCGTATCCTGTTTCCCCTTTCCAAGTCCATGGCTCTAAACTATTCAAGCGAAAAACATTTGAAGAACCGTCGCCGGCAATAAGCATTATTGCTTTTGAAACTTTTTGCGCTTTTTCGTCAAAATCAATTCCGTATAGATATTCGCCGGAATATTTTATTCTGTCTTTTTCGTTCTTGATATTTTTCCAAACTTGAAACATCGTGTGCACCAAAAATCCACCAGAGCCGGAGGCGGGGTCTAAAACGTATTCGCCGACGGTAGGATTTAACATTTTAACGCACATATCAATAACGTGTCTCGGAGTGAAATACTGTCCTTTTTCACCTTTGGAAACTTTGCTAATCAAATACTCAAATGCTTCGTCAATAATTCTCAAATCGCTTTCAAAAAGAACTAAATTTTCCAAGTGACTTACTGCTGATTTTAAACTTGCGCCGTTTAATTTTATTTCTTTTTCATTTGATGCAAAGACACCCTGCCATTTTTCCGTCGCACTGATAAATAAGTGCGATACTCTATCAAGAAGTTCATCCTCGCTTTCGCCAAGTTTCACCCTGAATTCCACAGCATTATCTTTTCTTATATTTCTTGCTGCGAACTCATCATATAGTTTGGCAAACAACAACTTAAATGTTTCTTCAAAAACATCAATACCTTTTCTCGCCAGAACCAAATCTTCAAGGTCAATTATTAAATCTTTCAGTGATGGTTGGCCTTTTTCTTTTATCTTATTTTCCAAATCCTCAATCGTTACCTTTTTGTTGATTAAATCTTCAATTTTTTCATTGTTTTTTGGAATATCGGGTAAAGTTATAAAACCGTGCGGATATGGGCGGTGAAGGACTATCAACTCTTTTCCATCACTCCAAAAACCGATAGGAGAACCTTCGGCATTAAGATAGGACTTTAACTGCTTGATTCCTTCTTTTCTATCGGGTCTTTTTATTTCGCCGACAATCCAAACGGTATTTTTATCTTTTTGTAGGATTACAATATCGGCTGATTTTTTTTCTACTCCCGAACCGAACCATACCGGATATTCAACTTCTATTCTGTCTAACGGATAACCGTATTCTTTGGTGAGTTTGTTAATCCACAATTGGCGGATAATTTCTTCGGGTTTGGCAACTTTTTTCTTTTCCGATACGGGACACGATACAAAATACTTGTTGCTTTCTTCTGAAATATTCAATGCCTCAATATCTTTTTTTGAAAATTCTTTTAATTCATACTTGACTTTGAAATCTTTGAAGATTAAATCCAGTATCTCGTCTTTTGATTTTTTGTTGTTAGCCATTTTCATCTCCGATTTTGGTAATTATTTTTGGGCATAGTCATTCCAAAACTTCCCGTCTTTCGGGAATTCCGCTGTTATTTTTTCTTTGCATTTTTATTAATGGTCTCTAATAATGTGCGTTCTCGCTTCAGTTCTTCTATCAGTTCTTTTTCGGTGGGCAAATACAATTTATATCTTGAAGCAAATATTTGCCTGTTGTCTTTTGACAGAGTATACCTGACAACCGCATCCTTTTTGTCCTCGCATAAAATAAGCCCAACTGTCGGGTTATCGTCTGATTGTTTTACTTCACGGTCGTAGTAATTGACATACATTTGCATTTGTCCGATATCCTGATGCGCAAGTTTACCGATTTTAAGGTCAATAATCACATAGCATTTTAGTATTGTGTTATAGAATACAATATCAATGTAAAAATGGTCGCCGTCCAAAGTAATTCGTTTCTGGCGAGATACAAAGGTAAATCCTTTGCCCAGTTCAAGAAGGAAATTTGAAAGGTTATCAATTAGCGCCTGCTCCAGTTTACTTTCATATAGTTTTATTTGCGGGGATAGTCCGGTAAACTCCAACACATACGGGTCTTTAATCATATCGCTGTAGATATGTAATTCCTGACCTTTCCGGGCTAACTTTATAAGACCTTTTTTGTCTTTACTCAATGCAAGCCGCTCATACAATAAACTGCCCTTCTGCCGTTCCAATTCACGTGCCGACCAGTTGTTTGTTATACACTCCTTCTCATAGAAGGCACGCGATTCGGGTTTTTCCACCCTCATTAAAATCCGGTAGTGACTCCATGATAATTCTGCACACAGTGTGTGCAAATTCTTTTTGCTCAATTCTGCACTCGGCGGGTGCAGAATCTTCGGTGATCTATTTTTGTAAAGTATATAAAACTGCCTTAAATGCCATAAATGACTTGACGACCATCCCACACCGTATTTTTCAGCCAGTTCTTTAGATAATTTTTCAATAATTCCTTTACCGTATTCGGCGCGGGCAGATCCTTTTTGTTCTTCATTAACAATTTCTTTGCCAATCAACCAATAAGCAGTAACCATCTCAGAATTGACGGTTCTGCTAATTATTCCCCGCGCAGATTCAATAATTTGTGAGATGCGGAGAAAAAGGTTGTTTTTAGATAACTGTTTATTTTTCATATCAAATTTTTTGATTTCATACTTGAATAATCTGTTTTGGAAATTATTATGTGGTCAAGGACTTCTATTCCTAAAATGTCTGCGGCGGAGATTAAGCGTTTGGTGAGTTTTATGTCGTCTTCCGACGGTGTGGTGTCGCCTGACGGGTGGTTGTGGACAAAAATTACGCTTGCGGCGGAGTGCTCTATCGCCGGCTTGAAGACCTCTCTCGGATGAACAAGCGAGGCGTTGAGAGTGCCTATTGAAACGAAATCCCTTTTTAATATCTCGTTTCTCGCATTGAGATAAAATACTACGAAATGTTCTCTTTTTCTGTCGCGGATGTCAAGAGTGTAAGGCAGAACATCCGTCGGTTTTTTTATTGAGACAACATTTTTGTCAAGCCCTCTTTTTACCAGTTCAACTGCGGCGGAAACGACGGATGCTTTGGCAGAGCCTAAACCTTTAATCGTTTTTAATTTTGAAAGCGAAAGTTGTATGAAATCTTCAGTCGGAAAATTTTTCAGAATCTCTTTTGCAAGTTGCAGGACATTTTTTCCTTTATAGCCGGTGCCTAAAATTATTGCCAGAAGTTCCTCGTCTTTTAACGACGAAACGCCTGTTTTTGACAGTTTTTCCCTCGGTAAATCAACTTTATCAATATCAAACGGCATATTGGGTTTCCTTTTTCTTTTCCAAAAATTCCTCTATCTCTTTTTTTTCTTTTTCAAAACCGGTACGACCCATCAAACCGTAAGTAAGCACTTTACCCAATTCCACTCCCGGCTGGTCAAAAGCATTTATTTCAAAAAGTTCGCCGATATACGCGGTTGCAAGTTCCAGCATATAAAATAACTGCCCTATTGTATGCTCGGAAACGTCGGGAAGAGTTATTGTGCAATTTGGACGTTGTTGTTTTGTGAGCGCCGTGCGGGTTGCTTCTTCCTCCGATTTTATCAATTCGTTTAAGGTGTGTTTTTCAAGATAATGTTTTTCCGATGTTTTTGGAATTACGACATTTACGCGGTATTTTTCAACGGACAAAAATGTTATGATTTTATCGTGTGGTCCCTCAATATAAAGTTGGACTTGCGAGTGCTGGTCGGTTACACCGAGCGCTTTAACCGGCGTGGGACCTACATTTACTATCTCGTTTTTGATGTTTGTCTTTTTTCCGAGCGACTCCGCCCATAACTGCCTGAACCAGTCGGAGACGTCTTTTAACGACTGACAGTATGGCATCATCACATTTATTTTTTTGCCTTTCTGATAAAGGAAATACTGGATTGCGGCATAAATTGCGGCGGGATTTTTTGATATGTCCTGACCGCAGCGTGCATCCATTTCTCTTGCGCCCTCTAAAAGTTTTTCAATTTTAATTCCGCAGAAAGCGGCGGATATAAGACCCACAGGCGACAACACCGAGAATCTTCCTCCGACATTTGCAGGTATTACAAAAGAAACAATTTTTTCCCGAGCGGCAAGTTCCCGCAAATAACCTTTTTTTTCGTCGGTTGAAATAATTATGTGCTTCTGCCAGTTTTTGGCTCCGACTTTTTTGAGCAGGGCATTTTTCAGAATAAAAAAGTTCGCGAGACATTCCGCCGTTGTGCCGGATTTTGAAATTATATTGAACACCGTTTTTTTGAGATTGAGAACATCCAGCAGTGATTTTATAAGTTCCGGGTCAACATTGTCGGGCACAAAAAGCCGCGGACATTTTTTTCTCTGTTTATTTGACAGAAGATTCCAATACGGGTGATTTAACGCCGTCTGAAGCGCTATATTTCCGAGTGCAGAACCGCCTATTCCAATTATCACGAAATCATCAAATTTCGCCCGTTGTTTCTTTGCAAAATCATTTATCTTTTTTGCATCTTCCGTCTTATAGGGAAGTTCCATAAACCCGAGCAAACCTTTTTGTTTTTTCTGCTGAATGATATTGTAAGCGGAAGAAAGTTTAGGATAAAGCGCCTGCAAATTCTCCTGATTGAGCCCGTGTTCGCCTACAAAATCCGATATACAATTTGAGTAGTCAAGTTTAATGTCAGCCATTCTTTTCCTCCTCAAACTCTTTGACAATTTCCTTAATTTCAATTTCAGTTTTTTTCAGTTTGCTTCTCAACATTTTTATCAGTTCCGTCGCTCTTTTCACCGATTCCGCAAGTTTGTCTATTTCAACATTCTCGCTTTCCAAATCCGTAAGAATCTTTTGCAGTTCATCCAGCGACTTTGAATACGAAATCTTTTCTCTCTCATCCATATCAGTTTTTCTCCTTTGCGGTAATTTTTCCGCCGAGTTTTCCGTCGCGAAGTTCAATTTTCACATCGCTTCCGACGGCAACATTTTCTACGCTTTTAATAATCTTGCCTCCGGATGCGTAAATAAGCCCGAAACCTAATTTCAGTATATTTGCGGGATTTTTAGAATTGTTCAGCCGTTCCAGTTCGTCCAATTTTTTGAAACCGTCTTCAAAAAACTTTTTCAGATTCCATTTTATTTTTTCCGCCGTTTGAGAGATATTATTTTCAAGTTCTTTAACAAACATAATAGTCGCCGATTTTACTTCACCTGTCATATTTTTTAGCCGTTCTTTCTCGTCCGATAAAATCTGTTTCTGAACTTTCAAAATATCACCGAATAATTCTTCGTTGTCAACTTCAAACCCTCTCACTTTTTCAACAATAAACTGGGCGGTCGCCGTCGGCGTTTTGAATGACTGGTTTGAAACCTCGTCCGCAATCGTTCTGTCAATCTGATGTCCTATGCCGGTCAAAACCGGATTTTTGGAATTGGCAATGGCGACCGCAACACCCTCTTTGTCAAAACCCATTAAGTCCGATGCGCTGCCGCCGCCGCGAACAATCGCTATAACATCAACCGGATATTTGTTAAGCGTGAAAATTGAATTTCTTACCTCGTTTTCAAGTTCGGTCCCCTGCATTCTCGCATCACACAGAAAAACTTTAAATGAATAACCGGATTTTTTCAGTTCGTCTATAAAATCATTGTAAGCGGCGCTGCCGACGGATGTTATAAGTCCGACATTTAACGGCACTTGCGGAATGTCCACTTTTTTATTTTTGTCAATCAGCCCCGTTTTTCTTAATTTTTCAAGTATAAGTTTTCGTTCCAATGCCATTTTGCCGACTGTGTATTCCGGCTCTATGTCGGTAACGCGGATTTGTATTTTTCCCTGCGGCGGATAGAAATCAACGAAACATTTTGCCTTTATCTGAAGTCCGTCTTTTAGGACAAGTCCCGACGCAACCGTTTCCATTTTAGTTTCAATAGCGGTTCTGTCATCACCCCAAATCATCGCCGAGATAGTTGCTTTTCTTTCCTTTGTTTTAGGGTCCTGTTCAACAAGTTCAAAATAAACCTGACGGTATGGACGGGTATCCGCTTTTATTACATCAAGGTCGTATCTGTAAATTTCACCGCAGACCCAAACGCCTTCTTTGAATGAATTATTGAGTATCTGTTTTATCTGATTGTTAAGCTGGCTTATTGTTAAAGGCGGCAGAGAATGCAGTGCGAACGCGGGAGGTTCTAATTCTTCCTCATTTTGCAACGGATGAAAGTTGTCGTCAAAAAGCGTACCGTTAGTCGGCGATTTTTTTATAACGGTCTGCGGGCTGTTTTGCATTAAATCAATAATCTGCGCCCCGTATCGTTTCAGTTTCTTTTCGCCGATGCCTTTCACTTTTGAGAGTTCGGGAAGCGTTTGCGGATTGGCATCAGCGATGTTTTTCAGAGTTGAATTGGGAAGCACGAAATATCTTTTATCATCGGCAATATCTTCTTTTTTGGCTTGTTCGTCGCGCCAGTTCACTAAATGATTGTAGGTTTTGTGCGTTTGCATAAAAAATTATGACTGGTTTTGCCGATAGGAACCGGGAATGGTTATTTTTTGCCCGCGGTAAATTCTGTCAAAGTCGGGAACTTTCTCCTTATTTGCTTTCCAGACATCATACCATTTTGCCCCTTTTTTATAATGTTTTTTTGATATGTCCCAGAGAGTGTCGCCTCTTTTAACGACATAAATTTTTATCCCGGAAGACGCAACTTTTTCCGGAATGAGCGTATCGGCGATGCTTGAAGATTCGCGGGCATACTCAAGAGCATTTTCAAAATCGGACAGTTCGTAGGCATTTTTCGCATTTTTCAGCATAACTACCGCGGAAGAAACATCAAAACCGGATTTTCTTTTAAGTTTGATTTTCTCGCCGGTAACTGCTATCTGCTGCCGGGCTTTCTGAGCCAGTTTTTTCAACAGGTCGGTATCAACGCTTTCCTGAATTTCCGTCGGTGTTTCCTGCTGTTGAACGGTCAGATGCATATTACGGGTAGATGACCATTGCTTGTACAATTTTTGACAAACTCCGAAAACAAGAAAAAAAACTATCGTCAAAAAAATTGCCTGCAATCGTGTCAACCGGTGCGCCATATTTTCTCCGTCAGAAAATCATTTTTCCACCTGTAAATGAAGGAATAAGTCAAGGGCTTGCTTAAATTACCAAACTGGTCAAAAATAAGATGAAACGCATAACCGATAAAAACTCCGAATAATATCTCGTTGACCGAACTTACAAAAACGACCGCAGAAAATATTAGAAAAATTTCCCAACTGTGTAAAAGCAAAAATGTTCTCTTAAAACCATAACTCTCTGCAACTTGAAAAAAATTTTTTACATTGAGATTAAATCCGCACTCGCTGAAATACTCAAAAAAGTGGTCAAGGTCAATAAAAATTCCGAAGATAAAAGAGGATAATGCCAAAAGATATGAATGAAAAACCAGATATAATCCGAAAGATACTGAAAATGATATCGCGATATGGGAAGTTAATTTCATTTTACCCCGTGAGATAATTTTTTAGACGGTTCTTAATATAACGTTTACCCCAAGCGGTTTTCAAATATTTTTCCCGCTTAACCGCATCTTGCTGATTTAAACATGCCTCATAGTAAATTAATTTTATTGGTCTGCGATTTTTAGTTGACAATACATATCCGTTATTATGTTTGTCAATCCTTGTTTTTAAATTATTCGTATAACCAACATACAAATTATGATCTTTATCGCTTAATAGAACGTAAACGTAATACATTTATCTCACGGGGTGAACATACGTAAGCCAGTTGTATTTATCCTTTGTCTTGCCTCTTAAAATGTTGAAATATTCCGTCTGTAATTTTTTTGTAATTTCACCGCAATTCCCTTTTCCTATTATTATGTTGTCAATTTTTGAGACGGGCGTAATCTCTGCGGCGGTGCCGGTTAAAAAAACCTCGTCGGCAATATAAAGCGATTCTCTCGGAATGGAATGCTGTTCAATTCTCATACCCATATCTCTTGCAAGAGTAAAAACGGTATGCCTCGTTATGCCGGCAAGAATAGAGGAACTGGTCGGCGGCGTAAAAATCACCCCGTTTTTGACGATGAAAATATTTTCTCCGCTTGCTTCGGAAACAAAACCAAAGACATCAAGTGCAATCGCCTCGTCATATCCACCTTGCACCGCCTCCATTTTTATTAACTGCGAATTGATGTAGTTCCCGCCGGCTTTGGCAAGTGAAGGGAATGTATCCGGTGCGGCGCGCCGCCAGGACGAAACAATAACAGACGCGCCTTTTTCCATGGCTTCTTTACCGAGATAAGCGCCCCACTCCCATGCGGCAACCGCACAGTTGACTGGATTTTTCAGAGGATTAACCCCTATCTCGCCGTACCCGCGGAATACAACAGGTCTGATATAACATTCCTTGAAATTATTTTTTTTTACGACATCAACGACCGCTTCGGAAAATTCTTTTTTTGAAAACGGGATTTTCATCCTGTAAATTTTTGCTGAATCATATAAACGGTCAATATGAGCATCAATTCTGAATATAGCAGGACCGTTTTCTGCATTGTAACACCGCATAGACTCAAAAATGGATGAGCCGTAATGAACGACATGCGACATAATATGTATTTTTGCGTCCTGCCAGTCGACGAATTTCCCGTCAAACCAGATTTTTCCTTTTCCGAAACTCATAAAAACCTCCAATAACGACAATTAAAAATTGTTATTATACTTTTTTTATTTTATCAAAAAAAAATTGGTTTGTCAATGGACGGCGACAATCAGCGAGATAACGGATACTCCGAGCGCAATATACGGAATGTATTCCTTGAAAGGTTTTTTTACGGAAACAACGGGTTTTCTGCCTGCAATAATATCTTCCCGGAGACGGTAAATATCGCTTAAAATAATTTCTATTGCATCCTCGTTTGCCTTAATTTTATTACCAAAGTTTTTTTTAAGTTCTGCTTCCGTATCTTTCTGCGACTTTTCCAACTCGGCAACTTGCCGGCGGAGTTCCGATAAATCTTGAAAACTTTTTTTTAACATCACCGTTTCTTCTTCAAGTTTAGTTATTTTTTCAGTCAAAATACTTGAGGTATCAACGGACAATTTAACGGTTTCTTTAATTCCGGTAATTGAGTTTTGTATATCAACAATGTTTTTCTCAAGTTTCATTAACGCAATGTCAGTATCCGAAATTTTTATTTCCTGCGAATATAAATTCAGGCAATTAAAAATTAAAAATATTCCTACCACGGGATTAAAAATTAGTTTTTTATTCATTTTTGAAAAAATCTAATGCCGACTGAAAATCTTTCGGAAGCGGAGCGGAAAACTCTATTTTCTTTTTAGTTGAGGGATGAGTGAGTTTTATGTTTGATGCGTGAAGTAATTGTCGTTTTGCTATTTCCGACGGTTTTCCGTATTCAACATCACCGATAACAGGATGACCGATGTATGCCAGATGCACTCTTATCTGGTGGGTTCGTCCCGTGTAGGGCTTCACTTCAAGATATGTAGCGTTTTTAAACCGTTCAACAACCTTAAAAAAAGTTTTTGACATCTTTTTTGATGCGGAACCGACGACTATTTTTTTTCTGAATTCTCTTGACCTTCCCAGCGGGGTCTCAATAATTCCGTCGTCTTCCTTTATTATTCCGTCCACAATTGCAAAATATTTTTTTTCTACATTACGATTCTGGAACTGTCTTGACAGGAATTCTTTTGACTTTTCATTTTTTGCAACTACTATCACACCGGAAGTATCCTTGTCAAGCCGATGAACAAGAAACGGAAAATATTTTCCGCCGCAGTAATACAAAAGCCCGTTGACAAGCGTATCCGTTTGATGACATCCGGCGGGATGAACGACAAGATCCGGCTGTTTGTTTATTACTATTATATCTTTATCCTCAAAAATAATTTCAAGCGGGATTTGAGACGACAGTATTTTCTGTTCTTTATCTGCAAATGAAATTTCTACAATATCCCCTTTACGAATCTTATGACCGGATTCGGAGTGCTTTTCGTTTATTTTTACAAACCTGTTTTTTATAAGCCGTTGAAAATAACCGCGTGAATAATCGGGGTATTTTTCTTTAAGGAAATTGTCTAAACGGATTTTGTCTTTGTCCGATATAATTTTTTCCATACTATTATGCTGACTATAAAAATTGTAACTGAAATAATCTGCGTCGGTGTAATTCCTAAAATCAAATTTCCTCTGAAATCACCCCTTAAGAATTCAATAAAAAATCTACCGACGGAAAAAAGAACGCTATATATCAGAAAAATCTGGCCGTCAAACTTTTTTCTTTTCCAAAAAATCACTAATATTAAAAAAAGTATTGAAAGTAAGCCCGACGATAAAAGTTGCGCCGGTATCAGTTTCACTCCGGTTGGTGCAAGACAATTTTCGGGAAAAACGACTCCTAAAAAAGAATCTGTTTTTTTTCCGTAGCAACATCCGGCAAAAAAACAGCCGATACGACCCAAAGCGTGCCCGATTGCCAATGCGGGCGCAAAAACATCGGCAAGTTTCCAGAGCGGCATTTTGTTTTTTATTGAAAAAATTATGCCGGTTATTGCACCGCCCAGAAATCCGCCCCAGAAGACCAGCCCTCCCTGCCAGATTTTGAAAATATCCGACGGATTACCTGCAAACTCCTGCCATGAAATTAAAACATAAAACAAACGGGCGCCGATTAACGAGAAAATGAAAACCCAAAAAGTAAGCGTTTCTATCAGAGCAGGCGAAAAAGATGATTTTTTACCGTAAAATAAAAGCATCTTAAATCCGACAAAAAAACCGAGCGCCACAAAAACGCCGTAAGTGTGTATTTCCAAAAATCCAATCTTAAAAAGTGTAGGATGCATTAAAGAAATTGTACCATAAATTACGCAAAATAACAATAAAAAAACGACCGTTAGGAATAACGGTCACCTTATTTATGCAGGTTTTTCGTCATCCTACAAAAATATCTCCTTCCGGGTATCTGAATGACGGGTCAATTCCTTTTATCATCGCCAGTCCGATCGTTAATGGGCCGACCCTTCCGATAAACATCGTTATGCTTAACAGGACTTTTGCCGCATTACTTAAATTTGCGGTAATACCTGCCGACAGCCCCGTGTTCCCGAGAGCCGATATTATTTCAAAAAATATTTGAAGAAAACCTGCTTTTTCCGTGATTGTCAGAACCAATAAATCAATTATTGCCACCATAATAAACATAGAAAATATCATAAAGGCATTGTCTTTTACATCATTAGATATCCTTCTTTCAAAAAGAGTGCTGTCTTTTTTCCCTCTTAATTTTGACCATGTTGATATAAATAGCACTCCCAGCGTAGTTGTCTTAATTCCGCCGCCGGTACTGCCGGGTGAAGCGCCTATAAACATCAACAAAATTATCATAAAAAGACCCGTTGATGACATTGCGCCTATATCTATCGTATTAAAGCCGTCTGTAGTTGACGCTGAAATTGCCTGAAATGATGAATATAGCAAGCGTTCTTTAACACCGATAGATGGTGACCATTTCTCTGAAATAAAAATAACTGCTATGCCTATGACTATTACAATTACCGTTGTTATGATTGCCAGTTTAGTATGAACCGATAGCGGTTTAAACTTTTCCTGCTTTATTGTTTTTTTGATAAACGTATAAATATCATCCAGAACATAAAAACCGATGCCTCCAATCAACGAAATAATATTGATTACAAAATTCACTGTAATGCTATTCTTATATGACATTAAACTGTCGGGAAAAAGGCAGAATCCGGCGGTGCAAAAAGCGGTAATGGAATGGAAAAACCCTAAATATAAAGCATAAAGAAACGAATAGTCGGGGAGCCAATAAAAAAATAGTACTATTGCGCCGATAGTTTCAAAAATAAAAGTAAAGATTATGACCTTAGCGAAAAAATTGTAACTATGTCCGGGATGCGTGCCTGCGACGGATTCACTCGCAACAATTTTATTGTTTATAGAAAGTTTGGCATGTAATAAATATGCCATAAAAACAATGAAAGCCATATATCCTATTCCCCCGATCTGAAAATCCAGCATAAGCATAATCTGTCCGAACAGTGAATAAAAACTTCCGATGTCAACTACGGCAAGCCCGGTGGTGCTTATACCTGAGGATGCCATAAACAGGGCATCTATAAAATTTTGTGATTTACCATCATTGGAAGAGACAGGTAACATAAAAAGTAATGCAAAAGATAATGTCACAATAAAATATCCGATAACCAAAAGTTGTAATGGGTTAAACTTTTTAAAAAAATTATTATGTTTTTTTATCAGTTCCATTTTATTATATTCCCCGTTATTTACAAACTACGGCAACATTGATAGGCGGAATATAGTAATTTTAGATGATTAATAGGATAAGACAAGTCAAAAAAGTGTCAAAAATGAGGGATGGCGGTTTTGAGGAACGGCAAGCAGTCCGGTTTATTCGTATTTTAATCTGTAGCCGACGGCAGGTTCTGTAATTATGTATTCGGGTCGCGAGGAATCTGATTCAATTTTGCTGCGCAAATTACTTATTGTTACTCGCAGGAGATGTTCAACACCTTCATATTCATCGGTGGTTTTGTTCCAGATTTGTTTTATGATTTGTTTGCAGGTCAGCACTTTTCCCGCATTTAAAACCAGCAGTTTCAGAATTTCGTATTCGGTAGGCGTCAGTTCAATTTCCTTGCTGCCCATCTTGACAATACGCATGGAAAGATCAACGCACAATTTCCCTGTATTAAAAACAGGTTCGTCTTCTATTCTGGCAATCCTTCTCAGTACGGCTTTCAATCGCGACTGCAGTTCCTTAATGCCGAATGGTTTTATCAGATAATCGTCCGCACCTGTATCCAGAGCTTTTATCTTATCTTCCTGACGGTCCCGCACGGACAGAACTATTATCGGCACCTGGCTCTGTTTCCTGATTTTTTCAATTACCCTGTTACCATCTATATCGGGCAGCCCTAAATCAAGTATTATGACATCCGGTCTGAAACAGGTGACCGACTCAATGGCTTCTTTTCCGTTTACCGCTTCCGATACGTTATATCCGAAAGAAATCAGGGAGACAGAAAGGAATTTCCTTATTGATTTTTCATCGTCAACTATCAATACCCGCAGATTATTCGGATTTTTAATCTCATTCATTTTAATTATTTATTTGTACAGGGGAAAGTTATCCTGATGACAGTTCCTATTCCTTTGCGGTTTTCAGCAAATATTTTTCCGCCGTGTGCTTCAACTATACCTTTACAAACAGAAAGCCCAAGCCCGGTACCTTTATAACCCTGCGGGCGATTTACCCTGTAAAACTTATCAAAAATATGTTCCAAATCCGTCTCAGGAATTCCGATACCACTGTCGGCGATTTTTATTTCAAGAGAATTTTCTATGATTTCCGCAGTTATTTCTATTTCCTGTTTTGTCTGAGAATATTTCGCAGCGTTATCAAGGATATTCGTCAATACCTTCATTACAAAGACAAAGTCAATTTCTATTTCTGGTAAGTTATCCGGAATATCAACCGATACCTTATAATCTTTTAAGGTTTTTTCCATCTGTTTTAAGACAGTCCCAATTAAATCTTTAACATCCACCGGTTTTCTGTTGATATGCAATGCCCCGGCATCTACCCTTGCCATATCAAGCATATCGCCCACCAACTGGTTGAGTTTTTCCGATTCCTCATAAGATGTTTCAATAAGAGATTTTTTGGTTTCCTCATCGATGCCGTCATTCTGCAATATGCTGCTTAAGGAACCTGATATTGACGCAAGCGGCGTACGCAAGTCGTGTGATACGGAATTCAGAAAGGCAGTATGCAGTTTTTCCGCTTCGCGAAGCAGATTCGCCTGCTGTATTTTGTCTGCCTGCTCCCTGGCTTTCAAAGTAAGTGTGCTGATAACAGTACCGACGATAAACAGGGTTGCAAACGTAATGAGGTGCTGTGTATCTGCAACTGTCAACGAGAAGTGCGGCGGGACAAAAAAGAAATCAAGGATTAATACGCTCAAGATTGCAGCAACTAAAGAAGGTCCTCTTCCCCATCTGACGGCTGTTATAACAACGACAAGGATATAGAGCATCGCAAGATTCGTGTGCGCAATTGAGTGCTGAAGCAAACTGCCGAACATTGAAACAGCCACTATTAGAGCAATACTTTTCAAATAATTCATACGTTACACGGGTTTCCAGAGATGAATTAAGCCGGAATGTTTTTCTTTGAAAATATAGAATAAAGAAACAACAGGATTATTCCCATTGTTATTGATGAGTCGGCGACATTGAAAATAGGCCAGATGCGGAAGTCCAAAAAATCAATAATTTCCCCGCGAAAGATACGGTCAAAAAGATTTCCGAATGCACCGCCTAATATAAGCGAAAAGGCAATTTGATTTAATCCGGAAATATCTTTTTTGATAAAAATTAAAATTGAAATAAGTATTATCGCGACAACTGAAAAAGCGAGCAGTATATTCCCGTATTTCTGCAACATTCCAAATGCGGTGCCTGTATTGGTAATGTATGTTATATGAAAAACATTTTTTATGACCGCCGCTGATTCGCCGAGGTAAAAATTTTTTACGATAAAATACTTCGTAATCCGGTCTAAAATAAAAACAGCAAAAATAATTATTATAGATTTTTTACGCATTTTGAGCAAATTTCCGGGTGAGACGGTTCCGTTGCGACCGTTTCCGACCACATCCAACATCGCACACATTTTTTACCTTCCGCTCGTAAAACTTTTACTTCTATGTTTTCAGTTTCATCTTTGTTTCCGCCGACGGAGTTATCAGCAATTTCAAGTTGGGAAACTAAAAATGTATCTAAAAGATTTTGATGGTTCTCTTTCAGGAATTTCTTTTTTTCGTCATCATCTGTGTATAATACAACTTTTGCTTCAAGCGAATTTCCTATAACTCCTTTTTTCCTCTCATCTTCAAGCGATTTTAATACCACATCTCTTGTTCTTATTATTTTCTCAAACTTTTTTTCAATTTCCTGATTTACAAATTTTTCGTTAACTTCCGGAATGTCCAGCAAAAAAACAGAATCTTGCATCTTGCTTCCTGTATCTTGTTTTTTATACTCCTGATATGTTTCCTCTGCTGTAAAAGAGATTACAGGAGTAAGGAACGGAAGTAATTTGCAAAATATTTCATCAATTACCGTCTGGGCTGACAACCGCTCTTTTGATTTTTTATTGAATGTGTAAAGACGGTCTTTCAACATATTAAAATAAAATGATGAAAGTTCAACTACGCAGAAATTGTATGCCAGACGAAAGACCTTATGAAACTCATAGTTATCATAACCGGTTTTTAACTCCGAAATTAGCCGCTGAAGTTTTGAAAGCATCCATTTATCAATATCTAAAAGTTCCTCTGAAGAAACCCTGTCTTTTTCGGTGAACCCGCTGATGTTACCGAGCATAAACCTGATAGTATTTCTTATTTTTCTGTATGCATCAATTAAATGAGTAAGAATTTCGTCCGACAAACGAATATCGTCCTGATAATTTTCAGACGCAACCCAGAGCCGCAAAATCTCGGCACCATATTTTTTTATTATGTCCTGCGGGACTATTACGTTGCCGAGCGACTTTGACATCTTTTTTCCGACTCCGTCAACCACAAAACCGTGGGTAAGAACGGTCTTATACGGCGGAGTTTGGCAAAGAGCAACGGCAGGAATTAAGGATGTCTGAAACCAGCCGCGGTGCTGGTCGCTTCCTTCTAAATATAAATCAGCCGGAAAACAAAGTGCTTCATTCGTCTTCAAAACAGCGAACGATGAAACGCCGGAATCAAACCAAACATCTAAAATATCGTCGGATTTCTTAAAATTTCCGGCGCCGCATTTTTTACATTTTATGTTTTCAGTTAAAATTTCTTTTACCGGCATTTCAAGATATTTGATTGAACCGTATTGACCTATTGTTTTTTCAATTTTTTCCAAAATCTTTTCATCCAAAACAGGTTCATCGCAATCGGAACAATAAATAATCGGAAGCGGGGTTCCCCAAAATCTCTGCCGGCTTAAACACCAGTCGGGACGAACCTCAAGCATACCTCTGATTCTGTTTTCCCCGTATTGCGGGACCCAATTCACATTTTTTACCGACTCCAATAATTGCTCCCTTAAATTTTTATTTTGCACCGATAAAAACCATTGTTTGGTCGCCCTGAAAATTATCGGCTTTTTACATCTCCAGCAATGAGGATAAGAATGCGAAATATCCTGCCTTCCAAGAAGCATTTTTTTTTCTTCCAAAAATTTTATTATGTTTTCGTCGGCGGCGAAAACATTTTCACCTTCAAAATTTTTTACATCCTCGGTAAATCTTCCCTTATCATCAACGGGTGATACCGTCGGTAAATTATATTTTAATCCGACGATGTAATCATCTTCGCCGTGACCGGGAGCGATGTGGACAATTCCCGAACCCTCGTCTAACGAGACGAAATCGGCAAGCACTCCGACCGATTCCCGGGAAACAACGGGATTTTGGCATTTAATTCCTTCAAGTTGAGAACCCTTAATTTTTGATATAATTTTGCAATCGGATATTTTCAGAATTTTTTTCAGATATTCAAGCCGTGCTTCGGCAAAAATATACCTTTCGCCGTCGGAAAGTTCAGCAACTACATACTCAATGCTCGGCTGAAACGCAACCGCAACATTGGCGGGCAGTGTCCATGGCGTTGTGGTCCAAATAATAACGGCAGTTGAGAGTTGAGAGTTGAGAGTTGAGAGTTGGGGCGGAAACTTTATTACGGGAAATTTTACAAAAATTGACGGTGAGACATGGTCGGCATATTCAACTTCCGCATCGGCAAGAGCGGTTTCACAGGACGCACACCAATAAACCGGTTTCAATTTTCTGTAAATGTAACCCTCTTTAAGTAATTTTCTGAATACGGAAACGATTGTCCCTTCATACTCGTTTTTCAGCGTCAGATACGGATTTTCCCAGTCGCCGAAACATCCCAGCCGTATAAACTCATCACGCTGAATAGCGACGAACTTCATAGCAAAATCCGCCGCTTTTTTTCTGAACTTAATTTTATCAACGACGGCTTTATTAAGTCCTATGTCTTTCAGCAGTTGATATTCAATAGGAAGCCCGTGGCAGTCCCATCCGGGAATATACGGCGAATCAAAACCCGTCATAAACTTATATTTTATCGTTATATCTTTTAGTATTTTATTGAGAGCGGTACCGAGATGAATGTGTCCGTTGGCGTAAGGAGGACCGTCATGCAAAATGAATTTTTTTTTACCTTTGTTTTTTTCGATAAGTTTTTTGTAAATATCGGTTTTTTTCCAGAAATCCAAAATCTGCGGCTCTTTTTGCGGAAGATTTGCCTTCATTGAAAAATTCGTTTTCGGAAGATTTACCGTCTTACTGTAGTCCATAACTTATACACCTAAAATTTTCTTTATCCTTTCTTTTGACGGATTTTTTATTACTCCTTTTTCTGTAATGATGGCAGTTATAAGATTGTGAGGCGTAACATCAAATGCGGGATGGATGGCTTTAACGCCGACGGGAGATATTCTATATCCTTTGATGAAAGTAACTTCGTCCGAATTCCTGTATTCAATTTTTATTTTTTTACCGTCAGAAATTGTTAAATCAAAAGTTGAACTTGGCGCGGCGACATAAAACGGTATTTTGTTATATTTGCACAAAACAGCAAGCGAATAAGTGCCTATTTTATTTGCCGTGTCGCCGTTAGCGGCAATTCTATCGGCGCCAACGATAACTCCGTCAATTACACCGGTTGAAATAAAATAACCCGCCATATTATCGGTGATTAAAACACACGAGATTTTTTCTTGTAAAAGTTCCCACGATGTAAGCCGAGCACCCTGCAAATAGGGTCTTGTTTCGTCAACATAAACCAATTTTATTTTTCCTTGTTTATGTGCAGTTCTTATGACGCCCAGGGCAGTTCCCCATCCGGCAGTCGCTAAAGCACCGGCATTACAATGGGTCAGCAGTGTTGAATTTTTTTCCAGAAGTTTCGCACCGTTTTCGCCTATTTTTTTATTGATTGAAATATCTTCGCAGTAGATTCTGTCTGCTTCTTTTCTGATTTTTTCCTGTAACTCATCAACTCGTGAACCATGAAACCCGTGTACGATTTTGTTTATTCTGTTCACTGCCCAAAAAAGATTTACCGCAGTAGGACGGGCGGAAACAAGATATTTGCCGGCAGTTTGAAGATGTTTTTTCAAATCCGAAATATTGCTGATTTTTTTTTCAACTGCAGCAAGATACATTCCGTAACCCGCGGTAACACCTATAGCCGGAGCGCCGCGCACAGCCATATCTTTAATGCAGCAATAAACATCTTTATGATTCCTGCAAACAATATAAATAATTTCAGACGGTAAAAGCCGCTGGTCCAAAACTTTCAAAACTTTTTTTTTTAGATAGAGTGTCTTAACCATTTGATAATTCCTTTGACCTTTTCATTGCCGCACAAATTGCCTTCTCAAAAATTTTCCCAAAATTTTCTCTCAATAAAACCTTGAAAGCAGCTTCTGTTGTGCCGCCTTGGGAAGTCACTTTCTGTCTTAAATTTTCAGGTTCATCATCTGATAAAATCAGCATTTTTGAGGCACCGAGCAAAGTTTGATTTACAAGTTTTTTTGCAACATCTTTTTGCATCCCAAGTTTTTCGGCAGTTTTTCTCATAATTTCAGCGACATAAAAAATATAGGCAGGTCCAGTGCCGGAAACGGCGGTTACAGCATCCATATCTTTTTCTGTGACATCAACTACAATTCCGCAGAAGTCTAACAGTTTTTTTGCAAATTGAAGGTCAGATTTTTTCGCGTATCTGCCCGGTGTTATCGCAATCGCCCCGCTACCTATTAGAGCAGGCGTATTCGGCATAACGCGTATGACTGCAGTTTTTTTCAGATATTTTTCTATTTTTGATATTTTAATGCCGGCCGCGACGGAAATCAAAAGTTTTCTATTATCAAAATTACCCGCAATCTCTCCAAGCACATCTGCAATTTGATTCGGTTTTACCGTTACAAAAATAATATCTGAAAATTTTACAACTGATAAGTTATCGGAACATTTTACAACCCTGTATTTTCGGTAGACAAAGTTTGCACGGGAATTGTTTATATCCGATATAAAAATGTTTTTTGCCGAACAGCAATTTTTCACTATACCGGATATTATTGCTTCTGCTATATACCCGCTACCTATAAAACCGATTTTTTTATCCAGTACGTCTTTCATCTTTTCGCTTTTCAATTTTTCTCCTTTCAACTTTTCTTCGTTTGCTCTTCCTAATATCTATATCTACAGGTATATTAATAGTCCTTCTTTCTTCTTTGCGATTTTCTTCCGTGCGGCGAAGCCATAATCTTCTGTCTATTTCTATTCTTTTACTCATATTCTTTCTCCGAAAATTCCATATCCTACGCGCACCATATTAGAACCCTCTTCAATCGCAATCTCAAAATCACCTGTCATTCCCATTGATAAAAAAGACAGCGAGTAGCGAGTAGCGAGTAGCGAGTAGTATTTGTATGCACGTTGAAAATATGGTCTTGCTAACTCAGGGTTTTCAAAATAAGGCGCAATAGCCATCAAACCGGATATTTTTACAAATTTATATTCTTTTGCTTTAGACAAAACTACTTCCATCTCATCCGGATTTAACCCGTATTTTTTTTCTTCTTCTGAAATTTTTATTTCAATAAAACATTCCTGAATTTTTTTGATTTTTTCCGCCTGCCTGTTTATCTCTTCCAATAAATAAACACTGTCAACCGACTGAATCAAATCAAACAACTCAACCGCTTTTTTTACTTTATTCGTCTGCAGGTGTCCGATTAAGTGTTTTTTGATTTTTACATTTTCCGGAAATTCTTTAAATTTAGAAAGTTCTGCGAACTTTTTTTCCGCTTCCTGAATGCGGTTTTCACCGATATCATTTATGCCGGAATCAACCGCCTCTTTTATTTTATCAATTGATACAGTCTTAGTAACCGCAACAAGTTTAATATCTTTTTTTAGTCCGGCTTTGTTTTTCGCCTTTTCAATTCTTTCCAAAATAATTTTTATTTTCTCACAAATCATTAGATAACTTTACTTTTTACTTTCTAATCATGGAGCGAAGCAAGAAATTTGTAAGGAACCTTGAGGAGCGACTCTGCTTTCAGGAGCGACGAACAGAGCGAAATCCGACAGGGCGGTCGGTGAGCGACCAAAGGGAGTCCCTTTAGGGGCTTTTCCGACAAATTTACTTGCGAGCGACTATTTTTTCAACATTTTTCTTGCTTTTTCCGTCATCTTTTTTGACTGCTTATGATTCGGGTCAAGTTTAAGAACCTCTTCCCATTCGGCAATTGCTTTTTCGTACTCTCTTTTTTCATATAAACTAACTCCTGCAGAATAATGCTCTCCCATAAATTTAAGTTTTTCCTGTTGTGAAAGTTGTGTCTGCGAAACCTGTTGCCCTTGCGGGACGCCCGTCGATTGCTGAACCGGAGTTTCTGCGGGTTGTACCGGCGGAATTTCCTGAACAACCGGCGTTGGAGGTTCAACATGCTTTATTTTTAATGTTTCCTTTTTAGACGAAACAGATTTGTTTTTCTCAAGTATTTTTATAATCGCCGTACGAAATTTATCTTTATCTTCTTCGTCAATTGTTTCTAAAAATTCAACAATTGAAGGGATTGCCGATTTATCACCGAGATTAATAAGTGCATCTGCAACGGCATTATGCACAACTATGCCCCGTTTTTGTCTTAATATAGCCGTCAAAAGCGGAGTAGCATTTTGATCACCGAGCGCACCTAAAACATTAATTGCAACAATACTTACATTGTCTTCTTTATCATCTAAGGCAACTGAAAGAGCCCGAATAGCATCAATCCCGCCGATACTTCCTGCGGCATAAACTGCCGACAGGCGAACATTAATATTTTTATCTTTAAGACAATTTGAAAGTGTCGGTATAAGCGATGAATCTGAAAAAGTTCCCAAAAGATTTATCGCTGATTTTTTAACAGAATTATTTTTGTCTTTCGTTGCTTCAATCAGAGGTCCGATTGCCGCCTTGCTGTTTTGTGAAGATAAACTGTCAACAGCAGCCATACGGACATCGTCATCTTTATCTTTCACCGCAACGGCAATTGCAGAGATTGCAGTGTCATCCTGAATTTTTGAAAGCGCTTTTACAACTTCTACGCGGACATCGTCGCTTTTATCGTTTAATGCATCACGAAGTGGTGCAACAACATCCGGTTTCCCTATCTCCCCTAATTTCTGTGCGGATTCAATTCTCACCGCTTTTTTTTTGTCCTTCAAACCCTTTATGTACTGCTGAACCAAGAGTTCGTCGGCATATAGGCAACCGAAAATTAAAAACACAAAACTAAAAACAAAAAATTTCCGCCACAGCCCGCATCTCGCTCCGCCTGACGTGAATGACTTCCGACTTCTAAAATCCATACATCCCCCTTGCGCTTCGCTTTATTTTTCCAGCTTTTACCCGGGAAGCGACTTTTTACATTTTTTCCGGAGCAGATACCCCGAGAATACTTAAGCCGTCTTTTATCACATTTTTTACCGCCTGACACATTGCGAGGCGTGCATTGGTTAAATCGGTGTTTTCCGTTATCACCCTGTTTCTATTATAGTAAGAATGGAAGCAAGATGCAATATCCTGCAAATATTTTGTCAAATAATGCGGTGCATAATCCCGTGCGGCAATTTCCAGCAAATCATCAAAATATAAAACTTTTTTTATCAGTTCCCTCTCTTCTTTCAATTTAAGATTTTCCAAACTTACGGCAGACGAGGGCAGGTTGACGGCTTTTTTTTCCGCTTCTTTGAATATAGAACAAATTCTTGCGTGCCCGTACTGGACATAAAAAACCGGATTTTCCGGTGTCTGCTTTTTCGCCAAATCCAAATCAAAATCCAGATGACTTTCGGAATTTCTCATCAAAAGAAAAAACCTCGTCGCATCAATACCCACTTCGTCCATTACTTCTTTAAGAGTAATAAACTCGCCGGAACGTGTCGACATATTTACTTTTTTGCCATCTTTTATAATGTTCACAAGTTGATATAAAATTATTTTGAGTTTTTTACCGTCGCAACCGGCGGCTTTGACAGCACCCTTCATTCTTTCCACATAACCGTGATGGTCGGCGCCCCAGATATCTATGTACTCGTCAAAATTTCTTTTATACTTGCTGAAATGATAGGCGATGTCGGAGGCAAGATATGTTTTTCTTCCGTCCTCACGGACAAGCACCCTGTCTTTATCGTCGGAAAAATCGGTTGATTTGAACCAAACCGCACCGTCTTTTTCATAAGCAAGATTTTTTTCTTTCAGTTTTTGTATTATTTCGTCAACTTCATTTTTTTTGTAAAGCGAAGATTCCCAAAACCAGTTGTTGAAATGAACTCCGAATTTTTCCAAATCATTTTTTATCCATTCAAGAATTTTATTTATTGTGAATTCTTTTACATCCAAATTTTTAATCCCGAAACAAGTTTGGGACAAGTTTTTTAATTTTTCATTTTTAATTGTTTCGGATATATCCTCAATATATTTGCCTTTATATCCGTTTTCGGGTAGCGGTTTTTTATCTATATGCGACTTAACGGACTGCGCCAGAATTTCCATCTGGTTTCCGACGTCGTTTATGTAATACTCCCGCTCAACTTTGGCACCCAGACATTCAAACAGCCGGGACAGAGAATCCCCGTAGGCAGCGCCGCGTCCATGCCCGATGTGCAAGGGTCCGGTAGGATTAGCCGATACAAATTCTACAAGAATCTTTTTGCCGTTCAATATACCATAACGGGAAGGAAATTCCGGTAATGGACGCATGAATTTTATAAGATTGCCGTAAATGTACTTATCTGAAAAAATTATATTTATGAAACCCGACTGGAATTTTGCATCGGCGACAATTTCTTCTTTCTCTATTTCTTTTATTATTTCAGCGGCGATTTCTTTTGGATTTTTTTTAATAATTTTTGAAAGCAGAAGTGCTACGTTAGTAGAAACATCCGCATCAATTGCCGAAGGCGGAATCTCAACATTATATCTTAAATCGTCGGTAATTTTCAACTCGCCTAATATTTTTTCAATTATTTCCCTTGCGTCTTTTAACATTTTTTGATTTCCTTTTGTTAACCTTTGTGACGGAAATTTTCTTTGCCAACCCCCAATTGCTTTCTAGATTGTAAAATTTTCTTAACTCGGTATGGAATACATGAACAACAAGCCCCCCGTAATCAAGAACCGCCCATTTTGTTTTATTTTTTATCTCTTTTTTATACGGTAAAATCGGCAGTTTTTCTTCAACTTCCGAAAGAAGCGTCTTTATGTGGGTATCGGAAGTCCCGCTCGCTATAACAAGATAGTCAGTAAAATCCGAAATTTTTCTTACATCCAGAATAATTATATCCCTGCCTTTTTTGTCTTTAAGCAATTCCACTGACTGTAATGCCTTTTTCCTGAAATCTATTTTTTGTCCCATATATTTTTAAGTCCCTCCCAGTCACGGCCTATAATAACAGTAACATCCACTCCACGTGTGGAGTCAATTTTTGTGATAACTTCTTTAGCGCCTATAACATCCGCAATCTGCTGTGCCTTGGAAAGTTCGCCCATTCTGTCTATAATAAGCGTTTTTTCATATTTGGAATTGGCGTCATAATTGCCGATTTTTATAACGTCAAAACTGTTTTTTGTGAGGGCACGGCGCATCTGTCCGGCAAGATTTGTTTTACCGGATGCATTGAATATCTCAACGACAACATTTGAATATGTCGGGAATTTTTCAATATCATTCACAAGACCGGTTGTAATCAATTCTATTGATTTCTGAACTGCCGACGGGTCGGCAACCCAAACACCTCTTGACGGCGAACCTGGAAGCGACTGCAAACGAACATTTGAAAGATTAAAATTTTTTAACTCGTAAATAACTGCCAGTATATCCCATATAGAAATGTTCGTATGGATGTTTTGATAAAGAATTTTTGCGGTTTTTGGAAATCCTACGATAACCATGGGGTCTTTAACTTTATTCATAACCTCACGCATAAAACCCTGTTGTCTTAAAATCCTGTCCAAATCCGCACGGTCGCCGGTTCTGTATCTTATGTATTCTAATGCCTTGTTGCCGTTCAGCAAATATGTGCCGGTTGAAAAATGTATGTGAAGTTTGCCCCAATTATCGTCGTAATCCATCGGCTGGGAAATTTCTACTTTTACGCCCCCCAGCACATCTATGAAATTTCTGAAACCGCTGTAGTCCAACTGAACATAAAACGGTATGTCCATTCCGAGGATTTTCTGAAGTTCATTCTTTACGCTTTCCGTAGCATCATGATGACTTTTACTTTTTTTGTAGGAATGTGCATAGAGCTGGTTTATTTTTCGTATCGCTACTCCTTCAACCGAAATTTTTGTATCCCGTGGAATTGAAATGACATCCAAAAATCTTTTTTTCGGATTGTAAGACATAAAAATAATCACATCCGAATGTTTGGCATAGTCAACATCATCCGTACCTATAATAATTCCGTTAACGCGCCGGCCTGAAATAATATTTAACGTAAGCGTATTGAACAGTGTAAGGATGACAGTAATAAAAAATATCACCCCAAAGATGATTATGTATTTTTTCATTTTATTTTTTTAACAACTTGTTGTAAGTGATAATACTTCCCACTGAAACCGGTTTTCTTTCGTCAATCACATATTTGATTTTTGTTGAAAGCGCTAAAACCATAGCGATGTCCAAATCTTTGAATGAAAGTTTTCTTATTTCTTTCGCCTCCGGGAATTTTCTTGACGGCTCGGACATATCGGCAATGTAAATTATTTTGGAAAAATCATCCATATGTCTGTGACCGAAAGTATGGTGCTTAATAGCATAAAGTATTTTTTTATCTTTTATTTTGAATTTCGTTCTGGCAAACTTTTCCGCTAAAAACGAATGATTGTTTTTATCGTTAGATCTTTTTTGACAATCATGCAAAAGAGCAGCGATTTCTATTTTTATAATATCTTTTAATTTATAATGTTTTGCCAGTTTTACAGCAAGATTTCTTAGATTTAATGTATGTCTGTATCTATGCCGGGTCAGGTTATCTTTCAGATATTTTTTTATATCACTTATAGAGACCATTTTTTTTAATATACTTTTCGATTACCGCCGGGACAAGTCCTTTAATGGAAAAATATTTTTTTATTTTTTCGCGAATATCAGTCGACGAGATGTCTGCGATAATTCCTTCAAGTTTTAAGAAATCTTTTTTAATCTTTGTCTTACATCCCTTTCTTTCGGCAAAAACAATTTTGCTTAACTGCATAATCTCTTTTACGTTTTTCCAATTTTTCAAATCGGCGGCGGAATCCGAACCTACAATAAAAAAAAGTTCTGCCGACGGGTATTCTTTACGGAAATATTTTAATGTCTGATATGTATATATATTTTTCTTTCGTTTAATTTCAAAATCCGATATTTTAAATTTAGAAAATTTTTTGATGGCTAACCGCAACATTCTTTTTCTGTAAACCGCATCCGTTAACTTTCTTGTTTTATGCGGCGGCAAAAACGCGGGAACAAAAAACAAAAAATCAAGTTTTAATTGTTTTATCGCTTTTTTAGATAGTTCTATATGACCTTTATGAACGGGGTCAAAACTCCCGCCGAATATGCCTATCTTCATTTTTTTTATTTTCTTATCTGTCCGGTCCCGTGTACTACAAATTTGTATGATGTAAGTTCTTTTAATCCCATAGGACCCCTGGCGTGTATTTTTTGAGTTGAAATTCCGATTTCCGCCCCCATTCCAAACTCACTTCCGTCGGTAAATCTTGTTGAGGCGTTGTGATATACGGCGGCAGAATCCACCTCTTTCAAAAATTTTTCCGCAAACTTTTTATTTTCCGTAATAATTGCATCCGAATGATGCGAACCGTATTTTTCTATATGCGAAATCGCCTCGTCAATTGAAGGAATAACTTTTACGGACAAAATTAAATCCAGATATTCCGCGTACCAGTCATTTTCCGTCGCAGTTTTTATCCCCTTAATAATTCTTCTTGTTTTTTCACAACCGCGAATTTCAACACCCGCTTTTTTATATTCGGCAAGCATAACAGGTAAGAACTTTTTAGCGATGTCTTTATGAACCAGAAGCGTTTCCATAGCATTGCAGACACCGGGTCTTTGAACCTTTGCGTTAAACGAAATTTTTATTGCTTTTTCTATGTCGGCATATTTGTCAACATAGACATGACACACACCCTTGCCGTGAGCGATTACCGGAACCGACGAGTTTTCTCTGATATATTTTATAAGACCTTCGCCGCCGCGGGGAATTATACAGTCAATATAGCCGGAAAGATGTATCATTTCCGAAATAATAATTCTATCCGTATTATCAATAAACTCAACGCTTCCGTCAGGGATACCTGACGAATACGCACTTTCACAAATTATTTTTGACAGTATTTTATTTGAATTGATTGCTTCGCTTCCGCCGCGCAAAATTGTGCAGTTCCCGGATTTCAGACACAACCCGACAGAATCAACCGTTACATTGGGGCGGGATTCGTAGATAATTCCTATAACGCCCAGCGGCACCCGGATTTTTTCTATTTTTAAACCGTTGGGTCTTTTGATTTTTTCAACAACTTCGCCTATCGGGTCGGGCAGTTTTGCTATCTGCTTTAAGCCGTCGGCCATTGAGACAACCCGCTTTTCGTTAAGTTTAAGACGGTCAATTAACGCAGATGACAGTTTTTGTTTTTCAGCATTTTTTATATCTTTAATATTTTCTGAAATGATATTCGTACAATTGCGTAAAATTGAATCTGCAATTTTTAGGAGTGCATTATTCTTAATATCGGTTGAGATGATTGCAAGTTTTCCGGAAGCAATTTTTGCCCTTTCCGCTTTTTTAATAATATAGTTTTTGGTATTACTCATATTCGTTAATTTTATCAAATTTGAGAAAAAAAAGCAATAATAAACGGCGGGACTTAAGTTCAAAAGTTATTTCTGGGATTTTTCCTTAATACAGGCGGCACATTTGGCAAGTATATCTTCTTTGAAAAGTCCTTTTTCACGTCTTAATTTTGTCATCATAGAATTACCGCTGGAAATTGAAAAACAGCAAATCATACAGATATTGCTGTTTAACAGTTGGCAACTTATTTCCTTTTTTGCATCTTTACCGCAGAGAATACATATAGCCATTGGAAAACTTCATTCCTTCCGTTAAGAAATTATTCCTATTGCAATTGTGATATAACCGCCGATGAGAAGAAACGGAGAAATAATGCTTGCCCAGTTATCCCCCTGCGGATTTGTTTTGGTTAAGACGAGAAACCCTACAATGACCAGCCCGATTCCTGTTGCAATTATTATTTTTCCTCTTTTGGAAATCACAGGAAGAGTTACAGTCGGCTGAATCTGAACATTTTTTTGATGTTTGTGTTTCATTTTTACTCGCTCCATTTATGAAAAAAATTTACATTTTTTCAAACATATCTTTTCCGACGCCACATTCGGGACAAACCCAGTCACCCGGTAAATCTTCAAATTTCATTCCGGGATTTATACCGTTTGACGTATCGCCGACGGCAGGGTCATAAACCCAACCGCATACCGTGCATTTCCATTTTTCCATATCTTTCCTTTTGTAAATTTTTTTATGCAGCCATACCGTTAATGTCAATAAAAAATCTAACATTTTTCAGAACAATTACTGTTTCGCTACCCATTTTCCGTCTTTTGATTTCGTTATTTTCAACTTCGCCTGACATCGCGGGCAAATATATTTATCACCGTCTTTTACGCCGTCTTTCAGTATAAATTCCTGTTTACAGACGGGACATATTACAGTTGAATTTTCGGCAAAAACGGTCTCTACCGGCTTCGGTGCCTGAACGGAAATTACAACCATATCCTTATCGCCGGAATTTACTACCCCGTGAAAAACATCGGCAGGTCCGTAAACGGATGATGTCGGGCCCACTATTATACTTTCATTTCCGACGGTAAATTCGCCCACACCCTCAACAATATAAAAAAGTTCGTCAGTCGCGGGATGTTTGTGAAACGGCAGGAATTGCCGAGGTTTAAAATAAAACGTATTATACACGATTTTGTCGGTATCAAGCGGGACTTTCTTTAAAAATTTTTCTGCATTAAACTCCTTAATGTCGTTAACTTTTACCGTCTGCATTATTTTCCTCCTTTTTCAACAAGTTTCATCGGCTGACCGCAACACACAAGCGTGCCGGCGCCTGTTTCAATAACCTTAACTTTATTTCCGCAAATTTCACACAGATAAATCTGATTATTTTTGGTCACCATAACCTCCATTTTTAATAAACTCTCAATACACCTAAAACATGCATCATCAAAAGTAAAATTGAAATTACGGCAAAAATTTTATGGAGTTTAATTTTTCTTTTAATTCCCAAAAATGCCGTGATGCCAATAGACAAAAAACCTAGTATCCCGAACCATATGAAAAGCGGTTTTCCTAAAATAATCATTTCGCGTATTTATCAGGTTCTGCTTTGAATTTCGGACCGCACATCGGACAGCAGAAATAATATGTCTTGCCTTTATATTTAGCGGCAGGAGTGTTTTTACCGACGGTAACTTTGTCGCCGGTAACGGGGCACATTGCAACGGTCTTATACTCACCCTGTGCCGGGACATAATCCTCCGCAACATTCTGTTTATCTGTAGCAGTCATATCTGATTCCGCAGGAACTGCCGGTTCACTCTTTTTACAGCCGGAAATGAAAACAACCGTCACAATACTAACCAAAACTAAAAACCCTAAAAGTCTTTTCATCTTTCCCCCCAACCGCTAAAATTTCATATGAGACAATTTTACAAAATGCTGTCTTTCTTGTTCAATAATTTCATCTATAATATTTTTCTCATCAGACAGAACAAAATTTTTTGCTTCAAGATAATAAAGAATGGAGTCCCTTTCGGCATTCAATGCAAACTGTATTGCGTCAACCGGCTTTTTAATTTCCGGAAGGATTTTATTGAAAATTTTACCGTCGGCAAATACTTTGAGATATTGAAAATACTCTTCATTGAACGCCTCAGGCGGCGCGGAGTTTTCAACCTTTTCAAGAAACCCTTCAAATTTTTTTCTGTGCTCCACTTCCTCGTCGGCAAGAGTTAAAAAAAGCGACTTCAGTTTTTCGTCTGAAAACTTTCCGGCAGCATATCGGTAAAATCTCTCGCCATTTTTTTCAATTTCAACAGCAAATTCAATTATTTCTCTGACGCTAAAAATATTCATTTTTTTATCCAGAGGGTTGATTTACCGCAATTTTGGCACACGCCGAACTTTTCACCCTTTTTAAATTTTATTTCATCCATACCGCTTTCGTTTCCGCAGACATGACAGTAATAATCTCCTGTCTCTTTTGCCGGCTCGTCCGGTTTATAATATTTTAAAGAAATTTTTTTCATAAAACATCCCGACTTATTTTACAAAAACTAACAATTTTGTCAAGTTAAAAAATCACTGTTTTTTCTTCACATAACCTTTTACTATATTTCCCTCTTTTTTTATCTCCAAAAATTCCTCGTCGGCTAATTTACACCAGGCGGGCAAATCCTTTTCAAAACCCGGGTCATCGGAGACAATTTCAAGCACTTCACCCGGTTTCATCGTTTCAAGTTCAAGTTTTGTTTTCACGACCGGCATAGGACAAAAAAGTCCGATACAATCAAGCGTCTTATCTATTTTCATATAAACAAATTTATTTTTGAATCCTTTGCCTCTGCAAGATAAGTGGATGCACCCGCAAACTCGGTCACATCACCGGTAAAATTTTCTTTCGTTAAACCCATTACACCGCAACTGGTAGTGCATGCAATATATTTTACATTTAGTTCTTTAGCGAGTTTCATAAGGTCGTCTAATGACGCCATTTTTGATTTTTTCATCAATTTTTTCATCATCCAAGAACCTAAACCGAACATATTTAATTTTGATATAGGCAGTTCGGAAGTACTCATAAAATTGAACATTTTCTGTAATATGTTTTGCGATTCGGAGACGGTAAATCTGGATTTTTTAAGAATGTTCAATCCCCAGAATGTAAAAAATATAGTCACAGCCATATTACTTGCCGCGGCGGTGGTAGCAAGCGTAAAAGCCGCTATTGCCTTGTCAAGTTCTCCGGAAAAAAGAATTATTGTCATTTTGTCTTTCATTTTTTTTCTCCGCATTTCGGACATTTTTTTAAATCCGACTTAAATACCTGTCCGCAATTTTTGCATTTTACTAATTTGATGTTGCACGGCTTACAAAAAACCGGTTCAAGACAGCCGGATTTCAATTCGGTTTCACAAAACGGACATTTGCAATTTTCCTTCATATTTTTTCTCCCGATTTTTTTCTGTAATTTTCAATCGCTTTGTGAAGTGCATCGGCGCCGAGATTAGAACAATGCATTTTGTTCGGCGGAAGCCCGCCCAGTTCCTGTGCAACGGACGCATTTGTAATTTTAATCGCTTCATCAATCGTTTTTCCCTTTGCCAATTCCGAAACCATAGACGATACCGCAATTGCCGCACCGCATCCGAATGTTTTGAATTTCACATCGGAAAGAACATTGTCTTTCACTTTTATGTAAAACGTCATCATATCGCCGCAGACGGGATTACCCACCTCTCCGATGCCGTCGGCATCTTTTATTTCACCGACATTTCTCGGATTCTGAAAATGTTCCATTACCTTTTCCGAATAAAACGGCATATATTCCCTCCGTCATTCCTTGTCTTCCTCGTGTTCATGCTCGTGTTCGTAATCCGTCCCGGGACCGGCAACATGCCTTTTACCCGTTTTTTGAAAATAGTCGTACAGCGGCGACATATCGCGGAGTTTTTTTACTATCAATGGAAACTCCGACAGAACATAATCAATTTCTTCATCGGTGTTATATTTTGAAAGCGTCATCAGAATTGAACCCTGACCGAGGGCAGCATCAACCTTTATAGCGGACAAAACATGCGACATTTTTAATGATTTGGATGCACAAGCAGAACCGCTTGATACATAAATTCCCTTACCGTCAAGATGAAGAAACATACCTTCACCCTCTATAAATTCAACCGAAAAATTAACATTATTCGGAAGTCGGATGTCTTCGGGACCATTGATATAAATATATTCTATTTTTTCCGGCAACTCCGAAATAATGCGGTCACGCAGATGAATCATTTTTTTATTATTTCCATCCAATTCATTTTTAGCGATTTCTGCGGCACGACCCAAACCGACAATCGCAGTCACATTTTCGGTACCTGCACGACGACCGTTTTCCTGAATTCCTCCGTCAATCTGGGGAATAATACGCACTCCTTTTTTTATGTAAAGTGCGGCTGCACCTTTTGGACCGTAGAATTGGCTGCCGGAAAGCGACAGCAAATCTGCGCCAAGTTTGACGACATCAACAGGAATTATTCCGCATGTTGCAACGGTATCCGTGTGAAATAAAATATTTTTTTCGCGGCAAATTTTTGAGATTTCTTCTATTGGCTGGATTGTTCCTATTTCGGGATTAGCATGCTGAACTGAAACCAAAATTGTGTCGGACCGAAGTGCTTTTTTAACATCATCGGGCGAAACAAAACCGTATTTATCAACGGGCAGATATGTAATTTCAAAACCGCTTTGACTCAACCTCCGAGCAGAATATAACACAGAAAAATGTTCAATTCCAGAAACGATTATATGCTTCCCTTTTTGGTTATACGCCTCGGCAATACCTTTAACCGCAAGATTGTTTGACTCGGAGCCGCAGGATGTAAAATAAATTTCGTTTTCTTTCGCGCCGATTAAATCGGCAACCTGTTTACGGGCTTTTTCTACGGCATCTTTTGAAACCGCACCCAAAGAATTCATGCTCTGGGCATTGCCGTAATTTTCTTTTAAGAACGGGAGCATTTCGTTAAGAACTCGTTCGTCAATTTTAGTATTTGCCTGATTTTCAAGATAAACTTCTTTCATAAAGTTCCTTTTTACTTTAATGAATCTAAAATATTTTTTCTTGATTTTGAAATTACTTCGGTAAGTAATGCCACATATTTTCCCTGAAATTTTGCTGCTGAAAGTTCGTTTTCAGACGGCATTCTTTCTCCCTGACCTCCGGCAATCGTTGAAGCGCCGTAAGGAGAACCGCCGGTTACTTCATCAATTCTCATTTGTCCCTGATAAAGATAAGGCAACCCTGCAATGAGCATTCCCTGATGAAGAAGTGTTGTGTGAAAACTTAAAATTGTTGATTCCTGCCCGCCGTGTTGAGTTGCTGAACTTGTAAAAACACTTCCGATTTTTCCGACAAGCGACCCTTTTACCCAAAGCGAACCCGTACCGTCAAGAAATGCCCTCATCTGGGCACACATATTTCCGAACCTCGTCGGTGTCCCGAAAATAACCGCATCCGCAGAAGCAAGTTCGTCATTCGTACAAACCGGAATATGCGAGAATTTTTTCCGTGCGTCAAAAACACCTGTTTTTTTCAGCACGTCCTCCGGTAGGATTTCCTGAACCTGCCGCAAAATTGTTTCCGCACCTTTTACTTCTTTAACACCCTTTTCAACAGATTCCGCCATTTTGAAAACATGCCCATATGCAGAGTAAAAAACAATCAGAACTTTCATCGTCCCTCCTTTTCGCTTCGCTCAATTTTTAGCAGAATGATTTTTCAAGTTCTGTTAAAACTTTTTTGTCGGTTCCAAAATTTTCTGTAAGATTTATTTCTTTTTCCGGAAATATCGGTTTATTGTTTATGTAAAAAATCCCCGTCGCTATTTTATCGCCGGTTGCGGTCGCTTTTTTCAAAGCCGCTTCTTTATCATTGGGATTGTGGTCATTTCCCAGACGGTAAATTTTGTCTTTGTACCAAGGTGACTGATGAACTCCAAACGTCACGCACGGCTGAATTATATCAATCATAGCAAAACCTTTATGTTGTATCCCGGCAACTATGATTTCGGATAAAAATTCCAAATCACCCGCGAAACCCCTCGCTACAAAAGAACAATTCATAATAATCGCAAGTGCTAACGGATTTAACGGCTCTTCACGGACTCCGTCAAACTGCAATTTCGTTTTTACCCCGAGTTCCGTCGTAGGCGATGCCTGTCCTTTGGTTAACGCATAAACCTGATTGTTGTGAACTATTGATGTTATATCCGGATTCCGGCGGAAAGTATGAAGCAGATGATTTCCTCCCTCGCCGTAAAAATCACCGTCGCCGCAAACGGTTAAAACGGTAAGTTCCGGATTAACCGCTTTTATTCCGGTGGCAACCGGAAGCGCACGTCCGTGAAGTCCGTTAAAAACATTGCATTTTAAATAATGAGGAAGTTTAGGCGCCTGACCTATTCCGGATACTATTACTATTTCCTGCGGCAGTTTGTCTAACTTAACAAAAGCATTTTTTACCGCATTTAATATCCCGAAATTTGAACATCCCGGACACCATGCGGAAATTGAGTTGTTTTTATAGTCGTCAATTTTTGTCATACTTTTTTTTTATTTCGCCGGTGATTTCTTCTGCCGTAAAAGGCAACCCGTTATATTTGTTAATTTTACCGTCAATTTTCACACCCTCTTTTTCCAAAAGACCCGCGAACTGCCCTGTAAAATTATTTTCAACAACTATTATTTTAAATTTTCTTTTTTTATCAAAAAATTCTTTTGGAATCTTAAGCGGCAATATCTCCGTATAATTTATGCTTTCCGTTTTTGTTCCTTTTTTTGATAAAATACCCGCAACTTCCGAAACTATGCCGCCGTTGGAACCCCAAGACACCAAAACAATTTCTGCTTTGTCAAATCCGTCAGGTACAACAACATTCATTTCGTCAGTCATCAAACATAATTTTTTCCATCTTTTTTCAACCATCATTTTTCGTATCGTCAGATTTTCGGTGATGTGCCCATACTGGTCATGCTCGTCGGAATCGGCAATTACAAGGTTTTCGCTTTCACCGGGTTTAAGACGCTCTGATATACCCGTATCAGTAATTGAATAGGTCTTGAACTCACCAGCGACATCTTCAGGTTTTGAAAAATAATCGTTCAATTTTATATTCTCAAAATTAAAATCCTCAACAGTCCAATAAGAATCTGCAAGATACTGGTCGGTTAAAATAATTACCGGCACTCTGTATTTCTGACTCATTTCAAACGCTTTTATCATCAAATGAAAAGCGCTGACGGCATCTGACGGGGCAAAAATGAACCTCGGAAATTCGCCGGGCGCGGCATTAAGTGCAAAATTCAATTCACCCTGTTCCGTCCTTGTCGGAAGCCCGGTAGCAGGACCAGGACGCTGTCCCAAAACTACAACAACCGGCGTTTCCGTCATAGCAGCAAGTGAAAGCCCTTCAACCATAAGTGCAAATCCGCCGCCGGAAGTCGCGGTTAAAGAACGAACTCCGGCAAAACTGGCGCCTATTATCATATTTATCGCAGCGATTTCATCCTCCGCCTGCTCAATTAAAATTCCTGTTTTTTGTGATGTTTCCGAAAGATACGTTATAACACCCGTTGACGGCGTCATCGGATATGCCGACATAAATCTGCACCCGCCGGCGATTGCCCCCAATGCCAGTGACTCGTTGCCGGTCAAAATTTTTCTGCCGGGATTTTTAAGTTCTTTTACCGGGGGGAATTTTTTACTATTATTTTTTACTGTCTCGTCGTAAGAGTATTTCGCAACTTTTATATTTTTATCCGCAACTTCATCGCTCTTTTTGGAAAATTCTTCTTTCAAAACATTTTCTATCTTTTTGAAATCAAGTCCCAGTATCCCGGAAACGGCACCGACGGCTGAAGCATTGGAATATATTTTATTTCCGCCTATATCAACTGCGATTTTCTGGAAAGGCACTTCTATAAAGTTTTCTCCTGAACCATTTTCCGCTATAATAATTCCCGAACTTTTTATAAGAGGTGTGTAAAGAGGAGTGTTTGACTTGTCCATAGAGACAAGAATATCATATTTTTCAGGAAGTGAACTGATGGGTTTCTCACTTATTACAAGACGAAAAGACGACTCTCCGCCGCGGATTCTGGACTGGAAATCCTGCCAGGCAAAAATATAGTAGCCGCTCCTTAAAACGGCCTTTGCCAGGACATAACCTACCGTCTGTATTCCCTGACCGGCTTGACCGCAGATAATAATGGAAGTTTCTGTCATTAAAAAAGTTTCCCCGCTTTAATGAAAAAATACTGCGAAAGTAAAAACAATGCAACTCCGAAAACCTTTTTTATTCTCACTGAAACTGCTTCGGATTTCATCAGCGTATTTATAAAACCGGTAAATGTTCCGGCAATAATTATAAGAGAACCAAGTCCTATTGCATATGTAAAAAGTAATGTCGTCCCGAATAGAACATTCTGCTTTGTTGCAACATATGATAGAATTATTGCGAGAACCGCAGCGGTACACGGTGCGGCGATTACTCCGGAAACTAAACCCAGAAAAAATGCAGGAACAAAACCCTTGCCTTTAATTTTAGGCGTTGAAAAAGCCGGGAGCGGAATCCTGATGATATCCATAAACCACATCGCCATAATTAAAATCACATTGCCGACAAAAATATATGTCCACGGATTTGACTGAACGGTACCGAACATTTTTCCGGTTAGAGAGGCGATTAGCCCAAGCACTGAAAATGTCACCGACATACCGACGACATAACTTATTGATAAAAAAAACGCCATGCTGCGCGATTTAACCTGCATCGCACCGATATATCCGACTATTATAGGTATTACAGGATAAACGCAGGGCGTAAAACCTGTAATTATTCCGGCTATAAAAACAAAAAAATAAACGGTAGGATTATTCCCCGCAAGATTCACCGAAACAAGATTTGCAAAATAGTCCATAGAATTTTTAACCGAGTTCTTTTATCGTCTGTTCCAGTTTTTCTTTTGAGACGACTCCGCTAAATCGTTTTACCTCTTTTTCATCTTTAAAAAAAATAACGGTAGGGACGGTCATAACACCGTTGTCAATGGCCGCCTGAATGTTTTCCGTAATGTCAACCGTTTCGCTTTTTATTTTATCACGATATAACTCAACCGCCGATTTATAGAGAGGTTCAACGTGACTGCAAACCGCACAGGACTTGCTTTTGAATAAAAGTATAGTTAAAGACATTTTGCCCTCAGAAAAATTTATTTTGATTTCTTCATCGGCTTTCCGCAACAATTCATCGGCTTATCAGACGTTTTTCCGCAACCTTCACATTTATACATCTGTTTTTTTTCTTTTGAACCGCTACCGCAGCAACAACATGACGACATATCAATCACCCCCCAGTAATATAAAATTTAAACAGGATATTAAACCCTTTGTTTTCAGCGCTTGCTTAAAAATAAACTTTAACGGCTTCAATTATTCAGATTTTCTTTTTGCGAGTTGATGGTCAAGCATTAAAAGTCCGCCCTTGGCATCACCTATAAACTTAAGTTTTTGGACGATTTCATTGGTCTGTGATTCTTCCTCAACCTGCTCGGAAACGAACCATTGAAGCATATTGTTCGTGGCGTGGTCTTTTAATGACGTCGACATATTCACCAGTTCGTTTATCATACCCGTAATCTTTACCTCGTGCTTATATGCATCCGTAAAAGCTGCAAGCGGAGACGTCCATTTTACCGGCGGAGTTTCAACTTTCTCCAAAACAACTTTTTCTCCGATTTCAACAATATAACCGTAAAATCTCATCGCATGACCTAATTCTTCCTGCGCCTGAATTTTAAGCCAGTGTGCAAAACCGCGAAAATTTACCGTCTCAAAATGCGCCGACATCGCCAGATACAGATATGCAGAATAAAGTTCCGCATTTATCTGCTTATTCAAACCTTTAAGCATTTTTTCCTGAATCATATCTCCTCCTTATTTTTCCAGACAGTCACGGCATATTCCCTTAAAATAACCGTGAAGTTCCTTTATTCTGTGTCCCTTAATCGACCCTTTTTCAAAATGGGAACACCTTATGTTTAAATCAATTATTTTCTTGCACATCTGGCAGTAAAAATGGTGATGCGGAACGGTGCAACCGTCAAACCTCGTCTCACCGCAAGTAATTGCTATCGGCACTACTAAACCCTTTTTGACAAAATAATTAAGCGTGTTGTATATGGTTGTTTTTGAAAGCGTCGGGATTTTTTCTGAAAGAGCGCCATATATGTTGTCAGCAGTCGGATGCGACCTGTTTTTTTCAAGATACTCCAAGACCTTTAATCTTTGAAATGTCGGTTTTATATTTTTTGATTCCAACTTACCTTTTACTTTTTTCAAGTTTGTAATCATTACAATAATGTATTATAAACAATTTTTTTGAATTTGTCAAGTACTTTTTTGATTTTTTTTATTTTTTATTTTTTGAGATGCAGAATTGACCGACGCTAAAGTGGAACATTTGTTCCATTTTTATTTTTTTTACTTAAAAAGTTTTGCAGAGTTGAGAAAGACGACAAAGTCGGGTAGGACATGCGCTACCGCAGCTGCCATTGGACTTAAAATTCCTGTGGCGGCAAGACCCATTCCGACGATGTTAAAAATCATTCCGAGCGTTATATTTTGCTTGATAGTCCTGAAAGTTCTTTTTCCCAATAAAATCGCTTCAGGAATTTTTGAGAGGTCGTCGCTCATAAGAGCGATATTTGCCGACTCAATAGCAACATCCGTTCCGGCGGCGCCCATTGCGATACCTACATCCGCTTGTGTTAAAGCCGGCGCGTCGTTTATACCGTCGCCAACCATCACGATTTTGTCATTTTTATTGAGGAGTTTTTTTATCTGCTCGACTTTTTCATCAGGCAGCATTTCGGCATAAACCTCGTCAATACCGAGAAGTTCACCGATAGCCCTTCCTGTTCTGACATTATCACCGGTAAGCATAATAAGTTTTTTAATGCCGGCGGTACGCAGAGCAGACAATGATTCGCGGGCATTTTTTCTGAGCACGTCCGAAACGGTAATAACGCCGCAGACAGCGCCATCGTGGGCGGTAATAAGAGGTGTTTTTCCGTCACGCTCAAGTTTTTCCATATACCCGTTTATTTCCGCCGGGAATTTTATGTTTTCGTCCTCCATCAACTCGCGGCTGCCCAAAACAATTTTTCTGCCGGAACAAACTGCCGTAATTCCTTTTCCTTTAATAACTCTGAAATCCTCCGGGTCGGGCACAACAATTTTTAATTCTTCGGCTTTTTTTAAGATTGCCCTTGACAGGGGATGCCCGGAAAATTTTTCGGCAACAGCAGCGCACTCTATTATTTCTTTCTCGTCGTGCTCGCCATATCTTTTTATTTCCACGACTTGCGGCACACCTTCGGTTAAAGTACCGGTCTTGTCAAAAACTACCGTTTTTGCCTTGCTTAAATTTTCCAGATATACGCCGCCTTTGATGAGAATTCCGTGACGGGAGGCCTTGCCGATAGCCGCAACAAACGCAAGAGGTGTAGCGAGGGCAACGGCACAGGGACAGGCAACCACCAGAACCGTGACGGCTATTCTGAAATTTCCGGTCAATAAAAATGTAACGACAACTATTAATAAAACAACCGGAGTGAAATAATTAGTGAATACGTCCGCGATTTTCTGCACGGGCGCTTTTGACGATTGCGCATCTTCAATTAATTTTATAATTTTTCCGTAGGTAGAATCAACGCCGACTTTTATCGTCTCAATTTGTAAAAAACCGGAGTCCAAAATAGTGCCGGCAAAGACGGTATCTCCGGTGTTTTTTTCTACCGGGACGCTTTCGCCGGTGATTGTTGATTGATTGACGGAGGCGTTCCCTTTTACGATTTTTCCGTCAACAGGAATTTTTTCGCCGGCTTTAACCATTACGATATCGCCGGGTTTGACTTTTTCAACATCAGTTTCAATTTCATATCCTTCAACAAGGACATTTGCAGTTTTCGGGGCATTTTTTATTAAACCGTGAATCGCCGATTTGGATTTTTCCATCGTATAATCTTCAATAAGCTGCGCTATTAAAACGAGAAATCCAATGACGGTGCCCGCCATATATTCATTTATGAGAAGCGTCCCCAAAATTCCCAACCCCATAAATGCATCGGCAACAATAAATCTGTTTTTTATGCTGGTATAAATGGCTTTGAAAAAAGGCAGCCCGCACCACAAAGCGGTTGCAAGAAAAATATAATTTCCTTTATGAGTGAAATGGGACAAATGTCCCACAATGACTAAAACACCGACGATAATAATCCGTGCGATGTCGTAAGTATGCGATTCCTCTTTAATTTCCGACTTATCTTTTTTGATGCCGTAGCCGAGTTCACGGACTTTTTTTTCAATCCCGGATGTCACGGAATCGCTTTCATAGACGACATCCAGAGTGCCGTTAGTGAAACTGACATTGGCATCTTTCACGCCGACGATTTTTTTAACGCCTTTTTCAATATTAAGGGCGCAGGAAGCGCAGTCCATCCCTTCAATATAATATTTTGCTTTCTTCGGCATATTTTTATACCTCTTTTACTAATACCTGTTAATGTAATTATACATATAATTATCCGGTTTATCAAGAATTTTTTATTTTTCGGATAAACAAAACAAACACCCCGCCCTTTGGTGATAGAGCGGAGTGTATGCGTACAGAACCTTATCTCCTGCGGGAAACCGGTTTTCCCCGACGGACAATCCTGTTCCCCCGGAGTGCGGCTTCATTTCCCAAAAGAGCACAACTTCATCCCGCCGGGGAAATTCCTTTTCCCCAACGGACAAACCCGCCTGCCGGCAGGCAAGGCCTGTTTCCCTTACGGACAATTCTAAATCCTATATGAGAAGTGCTCTGTCCCCAAGGGAAACCGTCAACCCTGCCTACCGGCAGGCAGGCCCTGCTGTTTTTTGCCTCTCAATGCCTCCAACGCCATCTGGTCTCTTAACTGTCTTACTCTTTTGGCAAGAGGCGTATCCTTGCCGATTACTCCGACCATTGCATCAACGAGTGAAGACGCCTGCTTGTAGGCGTTGTTCAGCGAAGTTACCGCCTTTTCAGTCGCTTTCACCAGTTCCGCTTTTAACTGCTCCTGTTTTACGTCGTCTTCAGTTGACTGCTTTACCGCCGTTTCAAGGTCTGCGATTTTTTTAGCGGCATCAAAACCGGATTCTTTGAGTTGCGGCTGGTTGTCTTTCAGAAACTGAACCACAATATGAGAAAACGCCAGCATCTGCGCATAAGTCAATCGTGCCATTTTTCATCACCTCCTTTTACGACAGAGAATTAGTTGATTAGAGATTAGAGGATTGTTAAACGTTTTTTTATTTCTAATTCTCTAATTCTCTAATTCTCTAATTCTCTAATTCTCTGATTCTCTAATTCTCTGATTCTCTAATTCTCTAATTCACTGACTTATACTGATGTCGTCAACGAACATCTTTGCTCCGGGGACTGTTGAGTAACCCTCTATCTTCAGTTTGAGTACTCCGTTTCTGTCGGGTGTGCCGGAAACCTGCAACTGTTCCCATGTATCCGCAGATGCACTCATCGTTGCATTGCTGTTCACTCCCAGATTGTACAGCGTAAGTTTGGGTTTGCCCGCTGCTCCGTAACTTGCGTTGTATCTTATGTATGCTGTTATTGTTACAAGTTGTCCTGATTTCGCAGCAACCTCCCACTCCCACAAACCGTCCCCTATAAATCCGAAACTGTTCGGGCCCGGGCGGGTCGTTATCTTCTCCTGATACGTCCCCGGTTTTGTCCGCCAACTTACCGTCGCCGAATTGTTTGAACCTGCTGCGTTTATTGCTTGTACATACCGGCTGTATGCCTTGTTTCTTGTCAAGCCTGTTTCCTCATAAGATATCGTGTCAGCCGGTAATGTCGCTATCAATCCGCCGGTTGATGTATAAATCTTGAAGTTGTCTTCCTGCGATGCTCCTGCTGAGTTGTCAGTCCAGTACCAGGTTATCTTCGTGAACGTGTTTGCCGTAACAGAACTTATCGCAGGCGCACTCGGAGTGACAGCGGGCGAGAAAAGATTATCAATATAAAAAGTATTTGCGGCATCGGCGTTGACTATAGTAACTATTATTTTATCTATCGCATCTTTATTGGCATTAGATACCGCTGATATGTCCCAAGTTACCGTCTGATAAGTATCCGCAGTTGTGATGTTAGGCGTTATCTCCGTAGTTGTTCCGCCGGAATCGTGGATTCCTATTTTGATATTGCTTCCGGTTCTTGAAGAACGGATATCAAATTTGATTGTTGTTCTGTCTGAAAGATTTATCGTAGGTGAAACTGTACGGGTGAGGGTTTTGTTGAGCGATGTGGTGAGCGTTGAAGTGGACTTTAGTGCGTAAGAGCCCTGCGTTTTGAGGGTGGATTCGGAAAAATCAAATAGTGAGGGAATAGGGTATCTCACTATGACGATGCCGGAACCACCGGCGCCGCCAGCAGCACTGCCACCACCGCCTCCTCCGCCACCACCAGTGCTTGCAGTTCCAGCATCACCGGCAGTGCCGGTTGCTTTACCAGCACCGCCGCCACCAGCACCACCAGCACCACCAATTACGCCTATTCCTCCGCCTCCGCCGCCACCCCCTGCGTATGTTACTGCTGAACCAGTTATAGAATTAGAAGTTCCATTACCACCTGCACCACCTTGACCTGCTACTCCGTTGCTACCAATAACTGCTGAACCTCCACCTCCACCAGCAGCTGGTTCAGAAGCGTCCATCCCATTTCCACCATTATATCCTTGTGTTCCTGTTCCACCAGTTCCAGCTCCTGGGTTTCCACCTCCACCACCTCCACCAGAACCACCATTACTCCCGGAAACTTGGTATCCACCACCTTTACCGCCGCCAGTTGCAGTTATAGTAGAGAAAACAGAATTATTACCATTCGCTGCACCAGCACCACCTCCACCAACTGTTACTGTATATGCTTGCGCCGTTACAGCAAGTGAAACATTATATTGATACCCACCAGCACCACCCCCACCTCCGTAACTAGTGCCGCCACCACCACCACCAGCGACAACAAGGACTTCTACATTCGTGGCAACATTTATTGTGAATGTTCCGTTGCTTGTAAAGGTATGAATGCGGTAACCGCCAACTTCCGTAATTGTTCCTCCGGTAGCGATAACGGAAGAATTACTCACATATGCCGCCTGTGCGTTGACATCTGAATTATACTCCATATAATCAAGTTCCAAAGGAGTTGCATCTACGGATGTCAGAGCAAAAACAAGCATACTGAAGATAAAAATCAAATAACCAAGTTTTTTAATCATATTTCACCTCAAAATAGGAAATAAAAAACCAGCCCACATACTTGTGAACTGGTTTCTTTCTTTTTTACTTCTATTTACCTTATCCTTACAAGGATAGATAGATAGATAGATAGATAGATAAGGAACTTAAATAACGAAATTTATGCGTTTTAATGATATTTGTCAGCGTTTTCATATCGTTACCGGCATTACACTGCAATAAATTCAGCTATGGATTGTGAAGTAGGTATTGCCTTATTGTCTTCTACTAAACCACTAACGTGCATTTTAATCGCAGAATACATATTTTTTTCTGCGGATTCTCTCGTCTTTCCGGTAGCGATACATCCCGGTAAATCCGGGGAATACGCGGAATAATTTTTTTTTGCTTTTTCAATAATAATCAGAAAACGATGCATAATATACCTCCGCTATTTTTTGAGTTGTGCTTGTTTGAGAACGCTGTTTAATGTCCCGGCCGCCAAATCGTCTTTCGGATGACCTGCAATAGTTACTCTTCCCGATTTATGAGAATGTTTATATTGTCTATGACTACCTTTTGTTCTAATGATATACCAACCGTCCGCTTCTATTAATTTTACGACATCCCTGATTTTCATTCGCGATGTAACTATAACACAAAACCGGCAGTTTGTCAAGTGTTTTTTACGTTTATTCTATTATCATAAAAGTTTCAGTCACCCTTCACATTTCCCGCTTTACGGACTTTAATCACTGACTTATATTGATGTCATCAACGAACATCTTTGCGCCGGGGACTGTTGAGTAGCCCTCTATCTTTAACTTTAGTACTCCGTTCCTGTTGGGTGTGCCGCTCACTGTTAACTGCTCCCAGGTGTCTGCTCCTTGTGTCATCGTTGCCGTATTGCTTATTCCTAAATTGTATAGCGTTAATTTTGGTTTAGTTGCACTTCCGTAACTTGTGTTGTATCTTATGTATGCTGTTACTGTGATTAGTTGCCCGCTCTTTGCGGGTATCTCCCACTCAAAACTCTCTCCACCGCCAAAACCAAAGGCATTATTACCGGTTCTTACTGTTGTCTTTTCCTGCCACGGCTTTACTTTGTATGCTATTGTTATGTCCTCTATCCGCGGTGTAGTAGTTGAACTTGTAGTTGTGAACGTGCTCATATATTGAATGTACCTGCCCGTTACATCGGGGTTACCGCCGTTCGTTGCAGGTGTCCAAGAAGGTGTCCCATCTCCCGACGCAAAACTCGTGTTTGATGCCCTCACTCCTACATTTATGTTTGTCCCGCCGGGCTGGGTTACCGGTGTCCATGACGAATAATACACTTTTGAATTATCTAACCCTGTATCCATTACGTTGGATTTGTAAGTTCCGTTATTCCAATATCCCCATGCATAAGTTCCACCGTAAACTCCTATATGCGCCGTTGTACCATTCGGGTTTGTTCCTGTGCCGGCATTTTGCCAACCGGCAGACGTAATATAATATTCCGCATCATCAGAAACACTTGACAAACAAGTAGTCAAAGTTATTCCAATGCTTGTAGTTGCTTTTGTAAAACCGACATTTTGAGTTGTCTTCAATCCGGTAGAACCACTATACGAACCTTGCCAATCATATTCCGTTTCAAAAAGGCAATTATATAAATAAATGTTACTGACGGCGGAATTATCGTAAATCATTGACGGTTGTACGGTTGTACCTGTTCGGACAAAAACGCAATTATATATCTTCGCCTGTGTTTCCAATGAACCATATCCAAAGAAACTCGTCATATAGTTCGTATTTCTGCCCGCTCCAAAACCTATGAATTTAAATTTTATGTTATAAATTTTGGTATTAGTTCCTCGTGTAGAAATACAATGATGGTCACGATCAGTGTGCTCGGTGCCATCAGCAACAAGCACTGTATTATATCCTTCACCAATAAAATCTATACTTTTATCAAAATCATGAAGTCCCCCTGACCCACAAGTCCCCTCATTCGCGCTATAAGTCACATCATAGGTTGCGGTGCTGGCTCTTATATATACAGCGTCTCCGCTGGATGCGCATTGGTCAACTGCTTTATAAACTGTATTATACGGACTGGTTGAACTTCCAACTCCTGTAGTATCACTCC
>Ga0265292_1000260_pt1 | contig 90860 bp, 94 predicted proteins | sample Munlanlewell296A_FD_189080 | JGI IMG/M metagenome (GOLD analysis project Ga0265292, IMG submission 189080) | Leachate microbial communities from a municipal landfill in Southern Ontario, Canada - Leachate well 296A | ecosystem: Engineered > Solid waste > Landfill > Unclassified | place: Canada...
GCTTGTGTAATTCTTGCAAGTAAGGAAGTAAAGGACCCCAAAGGAACAAGAATTTTTGGTCCAATTGGAAAAGAAGTCAAAGAAAACGGTTTTTCAAAGATAGCCAGTTTGGCAGAAGAAATATATTAATTAGTTTATAAAGTTATAAAGTTCATAAAGTTTATAAAGAAATGAAACTCAAGAAAAAAGATAAAATAAAAATGATGGTTGGCAAAGATAAGGGTAAAACCGGAGTGGTGGAAAAAGTTTATAAAAATTCTAATAAAGTTTTGGTGACAGGGATGAATCTTTATAAAAGGCACGTAAAGAAAAATGAAAAAATGCCACAGGGCGGAATTGTTGAAATACCAAGAGCAATAGATGTTTCAAAATTAAATCTGGTTTGTCCCAAATGTGGAAAGGTAACGAGAATAGGATTTAAAATAGAAAAAAATAAAAAATTTAGAATTTGCAGGAAGTGCGATAGCAAAATATAAATATGGCAACATTTAGAGATTTTTACAACACAGAGGTAGCGCCAAAACTAACGAAAGAATTAGGCGTGAAGAATCTTATGGCTGTGCCTAAAATAATTAAAATATCCATTAATGTTGGAGCGGGTGAAGCAGTGACTAATAAAAATGTTATTGAAAAAATTCAAGAACAGATATCAACAATTGCTGGACAAAGAGCTGTCATTACAAAAGCTAAGACATCTGTTTCTGCCTTCAAAATCAGAAAGGGACTTGCGATTGGAGTCAAAGTAACTTTAAGAGGGAAAAAAATGTACCATTTTTTGGAAAAATTGATTAGGATAGTGATCCCCCGATTAAAAGATTTTCGAGGTGTTTCTGATAGCAATATAGATCAAAACGGCAATCTAAATATTGGCTTTCCAGAGCAAATAATATTTCCTGAGATAGATTTCGATAAAATTGATAAAATAAGAGGTTTGCAAGTAACGGTAGTTACCAATGCGAAGAATAAAGAAAAAGGAAAAAAATTATTTGAAATGTTAGGAATTCCCTTTAAGAAATAATTATGGCAAAAACATCAGATGTAGTTAAATTTTTAAAAAAACAGAAATTTAAAGTAAGATTTCACAATCGTTGTTCAATTTGTGGAAGGTCGAGAGGATATATGCGACGTTTTGGATTATGCAGGATTTGTTTTAGAGAAAAAGCATTACAGGGAGACATTCCCGGAGTTAAAAAAATTTCACTATGAGTAGATCGAGAAAAAAAGGACCATATATTGACGATAGGCTAATGAAAAAAGTCCTAAAGCAAAAGGAGACAAATGATAATACCGCCATCAAAACTTGGTCACGGGCTTGTCAGATTCCACCAGATTTTGTTGGACACAAATTCGGAATTCATAATGGTAGGAAATTTATAGAAGTTTCTATAACTGAAAACATGGTTGGTCATCGACTAGGTGAATTTTCGATTACCAGAACATTTAGAAGTCACGGAAAAATTACAAAAAAAGTTGTTGAGGCAACATAAAAAATATGGAAAATTCAATCATTGATTTAATTATCAGAATTAAAAATGGCTATATGGCGAGAAAAGCTACTATTGAGTCGCCACATTCAAAATATAAAGAAGCTATTTTAAAAAAATTGCTCAGTTTAAAATTTATTGAAGGTTATAATATTGAAGGCGAAATTAAAAAGAATATTACAATCGATTTAAAATATGAAGAAGGAAATCCGGTTATAACCGATATAAAGATTTACTCAAAACCAGGAATGAGATTATATATATCTTATAAAAATTTGAAACCGGTTTTAAGCGGCTTTGGTTACTCAGTTCTTTCCACTTCAAAAGGTATTATGACAGATCGAGAAGCAAAAAAAGCAAAGTTAGGCGGAGAATTATTATTTAGTTTTTGGTAATTTTATGTCTAAAATAGGTGAAAAACCAATTATCGTATCAAACGCAGTAAACTTAACTATTGAGGATGGCAAGGTTTCTATCAAAGGTCCTCAAGGAGAGATGTCTTTTGATGTGCCTAAGGAATTAACTTTAGATAGAAAAGAAAATAATATAATTATTGGAAGAAAAAATAATGAAAAAAAAGTTAGATCGATTCATGGTTTGTATCGACAGTTAATTGCTAATGCAATATCAGGGGTGGAAAAACCTTGGGAGAAAAAGTTAGAGGTAGTTGGGACGGGTTATACGGTAAAATTACAAGGTGAAGATTTAGTTTTCAAAATAGGATATTCTCATTTAGTAACTTTTAAAAAACAACCGGGAATAAAATATCAAGTTGAGGGAAATAATAAGGTAACTGTTGCGGGGCACGACAAACAATTAGTCGGCCAAATAGCATACCAAATAAAGATGATTAGAAAACCCGACGTATATAAAGGAAAAGGAATTAAATATTTTGGAGAAAAATTAAGAATTAAACCAGGTAAAAAAGCCAAGGCGGCTGGAGCAACCGCTTAAGAAAAATATATGACAAATATAAACTTAGATCGTAAATCGAGAAGAAAACAAAGGGTTAGCTCAAATATTCATGGTACAAATGATAGGCCAAGAATATCTATTTTTCGTTCTAGTCGTTATATTTATGCTCAGGCGATTGACGATGTAACAAGAAAAACTATTTTATCCTTTTCTATTTCAGACCTAAAAAAAGATGTTGGTTTTAAAAAAGGTAAGAAAGGGGAAGATTCAAAAAAAATTGGTATTGGATTGGCAAAAAAACTTATTGAAAATAAAATAAAGGCTGGAGTGTTTGATCGAGGAAGTTATACTTATAATGGAAGAGTTAAAGCTCTGGCAGAGGGTTTAAGAGAAGGAGGATTGAAGATTTAATTACTAATTTTTAATTACTAAATAAAATGCAATATAGACAAGAAGACAAAGAATTTCAAGAAAAAGTTGTTAAGATAAGAAGAGTTTCCAAAAAAACTACTGGTGGCAATTATGTAACTTTTTCTGCGTTAGTTGTTGTTGGAAATCGTAAAGGTAGAGTTGGTATTGGATTGGGTAGATCTCTTGAAGTACCTCCCGCAATTCAAAAAGCCATTAGTTATGCAAAAAAACATATGATTAATGTACCAATGAGAAATAAGACTATTCCACACGAAGTGAGGGTAAAATTTAGAGCGGCTAGGATATTATTAAAACCGGCCCCAGAAGGAACAGGTCTAAAAGTAGGGAGCGTTACCCGGGTAATCTTAGATTTAGCTGGAGTAGAGAATGCTTCAGGTAAAATTATTGGTTCAAGAAATCAAATAGTTAATACTTATGCAATTATGAAAGCTTTGAGTATGTTACGTACAAAATTTTAATTATCTTATGAGCAATTTTTTATCTAATTTACCAAAAGTAAATATTAAAAAGAAAAAACGACTTGGTCGTGGGTTAGGGAGTGGAAAAGGATCCAAATCAGGACGGGGAACAACCAGGCATCAAAAAGCGAGAGAAAGTATTCCTCTTCATTTTGAAGGCGGACAGGGAAGAATTGTTAAAAAATTTCCACTTCTTCGTGGTAAAGGGAAAAATAATTCTATTAAAGAAAAAGCTTTTGTAATAGATTTAGAATCGCTAAATAAACTAGCTGACAATTCAACAGTTAGTAGAGAAACACTAATAAAAGAAAATATTATAACCAATGGAAAAGAAAATTTACCGATAAAAATCTTAGCTAATGGTCAGTTGAAAAAAAAACTAGTGATCCAACTGCCTGTATCTAAAAAAGTTAAGGAAGCTGTCGAAAAACTCGGCGGTCAGGTTGAACTCTAAAAAATGATCAAAAAAATAATTGAAAAAATTAATGTTCTTCTCAAGGATCCAGAGTTGAAAAGAAAGATTTTATTTACTTTATTTATTTTTCTAGCATTTAGATTTTTTGCATTTTTACCGATACCTGTAATAAATTTAGAAAAACTTCGTGTTTTGTTTTCACAAAATCAGTTTCTTTCTTTGTTAAATATGTTTTCCGGAGGAACTTTAATAAATTTTTCTGTTATGGCTTTAGGTTTGAATCCATATATCAATGCTTCAATCGTCTTGCAAATGTTGACAATGATGATTCCTCACTTGGAAAATCTATCAAAAGAAGGAGAATATGGTCGAGCCAAAATAAATCAATATACAAGGATGTTGACAGTGCCTTTGACCGTAGTTCAAGCGATTGGAATTTTTATGCTTCTAAAAAATCAGAAAGTAATTGGGGTTTTGAGTCCTATCGAATTCTTTTCATTCATTTTAACTATGGTAGCCGGCACATTTATTTTAGTCTGGTTTGGTGAGTTAATATCTGAATTTGGTTTGGGTAATGGTATCTCACTTTTAATATTTGTTGGTATCGTTGGAGGATTACCAGTATTGTTAGGTCAAACCGCTGCCGTATTTAATCCAGAGATTGTCTTTAATATAATCATTTTTGTCGTGCTTTCTTTGTTTGTCATTGCCGCTATTGTCTTCATTAATGAAGCAACAAGAAGAATTCCGGTACTATATGCTAAAAGGATTAAAGGTAATCGAATGTATCAGGGGGCAACTAACTTTTTACCTCTAAAACTTAATCAGGCGGGTGTTATCCCAATAATATTTGCTGTTTCCTTTGTTCTTTTTCCTCAATTAATCGGAAACTTTTTAAAATACGTAAAGAACCCGGCTTTAGCCAGTATAGGCAACTTTCTTTCAACGGTTTTTTCTCCAACAGGTTTTTTCTATAACTTTTTTTACTTTTTTCTTGTGGTTGGATTCACTTTTTTTTATACGATCATTGTTTTCAATCCACAAAAAATCTCTGAGGAGATCCAAAAACAAGGCGGGTTTATCCCTGGTATCCGCCCGGGTATTGCAACAAAAGAATATTTACAAAGAATTTTGTACAGAATTACAACGGTTGGGGCAGTATTTTTAGGTATAGTTGCTGTGATGCCAGTTTTAGTTTCAAAATTAACAGGTTTGACAAATTTGGTAATAGGAGGAACTGGTATTTTAATCGTAGTTTCGGTAATCTTGGAAACTTTCAAAACAGTTGAATCACAACTGGTGATGAGAAATTATGATAGGTTTGTGAAATAGTTCATAAAGTTTATAAAGTTATAAAGTTCGTAAAGTTACAAATTTAATAAAATAAAAAAATGGCTAAAAAAGGCTCAAGAATTGATGTTGGATTAGTTTGTGAAGTATGTCAATCAGTTAACTATGTGGTTGAAAAAAATAAGGTTAATACAACCGGTAGTTTAAAGTTGAATAAGTTTTGTCAAAAGTGTCGAAAACATACAGCGCATAAAGAAACGAAAAAACTTGATTAAAAATTCTAATTGGACTCATTAGTCTAATTAGACCCATTTGAATATGAAGCTAGTTCTCATAGGTATTCAAGGATCCGGTAAATCTACTCAAGGTAATTTATTGTCTAAACAATTAAAGATTCCATATCTTTCAACAGGTCATATTTTTAGAGAAATCGCTAAAGAAAAGACCCAATTAGGTCGTTATATAAAAGAAACCGTTAATGCTGGACTGCTTGTTCCCGATGTTAAAACAATCGAAATTGTTAATTCTTATCTTTCCCGCCCAGAATATAAGAAAGGATATATTTTGGATGGATTTCCCAGAACCTTAGAGCAGGTAAAAGAATTTAAGAATAATGTTGATAAGATAATCTATCTTGATATTTCTCAAAAAGAAGCTATTTGGAGATTATTTCATCGGGATGACAACACAAGAAGTGATGAAACACTACCTGCCTTAAAAAAAAGGATTGCATTGTTTTACAAATTTACAGAACCAGTAATTGAACATTATAGAAAAGAAAATAAACTAGTTGACATTGATGGGACAATGAAAATAGAAGAGGTCAACGAAGAAATTCTCAAAGGTTTAGGTAAGCAGCTGATTAAAAATCAGGTAACCAACTGGCAAAGAAAACAAAAAACTATAATTGCCATCGTAGGTTTACCTGGGAGCGGAAAGACTGATGCAGCAGACTTTTTTAAAAGAAAGAATTTAGCGGTGATTTCTTTTGGAAAAACTGTCAATGATTATATAAATAAAAAAAATTTACCCCATAGCGAACAGGTTCACAAAAAGATGAGGGAAGAATTAAGAGCAAAGCATGGAAAGGAAGCTATGGCGGTTTTAAACATAGGTAAAATTAAAGAAGCTTTAAAAAATAATTCAATCATTATTGTTGAAGGAATGAGATCATGGGAAGAGTATCTATATTTAAAAAAAGAATTTCCCAAAGTCAATTTAGTGATAGTGTGTATTTACGCTGAGAAACTTCTCCGATATAAAAGAATTTCAAAAAGGAATGATAGATCTGAGCATTATGGCGAGGAAAGAGATATTAATGAGATAGTTGGCATAAACATGGGTCCAACCATTGCTTATGCAGATCATGTGATTAAAAATAATTATTCAAGAGAAGAATTTTACGACAAATTAGAATTAACATATAGGACAATTTATTTTTCATGAATGATTAACCTGAAATCCGATAAGGAAATAGCAATAATGACTGAAGGTGGTAAAGGACTAAGGGCAGTTGTTAAGGATTTATTACCGTTGATTAAGGCTGGAATTACTACTAAAGAGATAGACGTTAAAGCAGAAGAATTAATAAAAATTCAAGGAGGAGAGTCCTCTTTTAAAACTGTTTCAGGATATTTATTCAGTACTTGTACACCAATTAATGAACAAATTGTTCATACAAAACCAAGTAATCGAGTTTTAAAAGATGGAGATGTTCTAACCTTAGATATCGGAATGTTATATAGAGGTCTACATACCGACTACGCGGTTACAAAAGTAGTTGGGGGGCAAAGCAAAGACATAAACGTTAATAAATTTTTAAAAATAGGAGAAGAGACTTTATATCTGGCAATAAAAAAAGCAAAAATAGGAAATAGATTAGGGCAAATTTCTGAAGTAATTGAAAAAGAAATTACTGGTAACGGGTATTTTATTATAAAAGAGCTAACGGGACACGGAATTGGAAAAAAGCTACATGAAGACCCATATGTTTTTGGTTTTGTTGATCGACCTATTGAAAAGTCACCACTAATCAAAAAAGGGTTAGTAATTGCAATCGAAATTATTTATGCAATGGGAACAGATATCATGATTTATGAAAAAGACAATTGGTCCATTATTACCAAAGATCGAAGCTTATCTGCATGTTTTGAACACACAATAGCAGTTACAGATAATGGGCCAGTAATTTTGACATGAATATATAATTATTTTATGTTAAAATATAGACTTTATGAAGGATGACGTGATTACGGTTGAGGGAGAGGTCGTAGAAAATCTTCCCAACACCCTATTTAAAGTAAAGCTTTTAAATTCGGAAAAAGTGATTTTGTGTTATTTGTCAGGAAAGATGAGGAAGAATTATATTAAGATTCTTCCAGGAGATAAGGTGAAGCTAGAAATGACCCATTATGATTTAAATAGAGGAAGAATCGTATATCGAAAATAATTATGAAAATTCAATCATCAATAAAAAAGATTTGTCCTAAATGCAAAATAGTTAAAAGAAAAGGCAATTTATATGTTGTTTGTTCAAATGTTAAGCACAAACAAAAACAAGGATAAGAGTTAGTAAAGTTAAAAAGTTTGTAAAGTTTTTAAAGAAAGACACTTTAAGAACTTTATGAACTTTATAAACTTTATAAACTAATTTATGGCGAGAATGTTAGGAGTCACATTACCGGATGAAAAGAGAATAGACTATGCTTTAACAATTCTGTATGGAATTGGTTGGACAAATGTAAAGGCTGTTTTAAAGCAAACAGGAGTTAGTGCCAATAAAAAAGTCAAAGAAGTAACTGAAGAAGAGTTTAAAAAAATTCTTGAAGTGATTGAGACAAACTATAAAGTAGAAGGCTATTTGAGAGAAGCGATTAACGAGAATGTTAAAAGGTTGAGGGAGATAGGTAGTTATAGAGGGATCAGGCATATTCGAGGCCTCCCCGTTGATGGTCAAAGGACAAAATCTAATGCCAGAACGAAGCGAGGAAAAAGAAAGACCGTTGGTGCCCTAAAGAAAGAAATGTGGGCTAAGCTTGAACAAAACAAAACAGCTGAAGCAGTAAAAACTAAAGATGCCAAATAAATTATATTAATATGATAAAAAAACAAGCAAAAAAAAGTGTTATTAAAGGTAAGATATATATTACTTCTACGTTTAATAACACCTTAGTAACAATCACAGATGAAAAAGGTAATCCGCTAGTAGTTGGATCAACTGGAATGCATGGATTTTCCGGTACGAGAAAATCGACTCCTTACGCAGCCACAGTTACAACTGAAAATGCCTTAAAAAAAGCAGAAGAAAAATATGATTTTCAGATTGCAGACGTTTTGGTTAAAGGGATTGGCCCAGGCAGAGAAGCGTCTTTAAGAGCAATTAAAGCATCGAGAATTGATATTGACAGAATTATAGATATTACGCCGGTTCCTCACAATGGGGTAAGACCGCCAAAAATTAGAAGGGTTTAAAAATATATGAGATACTTAGGTCCAAAAAATAGAATTTCCCGGCGCGAAGGTGTAGATTTAGAGCTGAAGACAGTGGGCTCGAAGTCTCATGCGCGTTTATTAAAAAAACTTAATGTACCTCCAGGTCAACATGGAATACGCAAAAGAAAAAAAGTTTCAGAAAGAGGCACTCAACTTCGAGAAAAACAAAAACTGAGATACATGTTTGGAATTACTGAAAAACAATTAAAGAATTATTTTAAAAAGGCCAGTTTGAAAAAAGGCAACACAGCTTCATATTTATCTCATTCTTTGGAAAGTAGACTTGACAATATAACGTTTCATCTTGGTTTTGCTCCAACTCGTGCGGCAGCCCGTCAATTGATTACTCACGGACATATGACCGTAAATAAGAAAAAACTTTCGATTCCTTCTTATCAAGTCAGGGTAGGAGAAGAAATAAGTTTTGCTGATGATAAAACAACTAAAATCCCATATATTGAAAGTAGCTTGAGCAATAAAGACATTATCCTACCTTCTTGGTTGGAGAAAAAAGCCATAGTAGGAAAATTAATAGCTGAACCAACGCAAGAAGTTATTGAAAAATTGATAAATCTGAGATTAATCATTGAATATTATTCTCGATAATTAATAGTTTCGACGGATCGTCGAATTTAAAAAAATATGTTTAGTCCAATTTTTTTCACCCAAAAAAGTCAAGAGGGTAATTATGGGAAGTTTGTTATTGAACCGTTGCCACAAGGTTTTGGCCAAAGTATGGGTCACGCACTAAGAAGAACCCTTCTTTCCTCGTTAAAAGGAGTTGCGGTCACAAATATTAAATTTGATGGAGCTCCACACCTTTTTTCGACGATCCCAGGAGTAAAAGAATCCGTTTTGGAAATTATGTTAAATTTAAAACAGCTTAAATTTGATGTTAAAGAGGGAGGACCTTATAAAGTAAGTTTTGAAGGAAAAGGAGCAAAAAAAATATTAGCTAAAAACTTAGAAGGAGAAATAAAACCAATTAATGAAGATTTATATATTGCTGAAATGACAGACGATAAAGCCAAACTTTCTTTTGAGGCAATTGTTGAAGTAGGAGTTGGTTATTCGACGGTTGAAGATCGGGAAGAAAAAAAGACTGGTTATATTCCGGTAGATGCTTTTTTCTCACCTATAAAAAAAGTTAATATCAAAGTCGAAGAGGCCAGAATAGGTAGAAAAGATAATTCCGACAGATTAATCATTGAGTTGGAAACAGATGGCAGTATTAAATCAGAGACAGCTATTAAAGAAGCATCTAAGTTGTTAACGGAATACTTTGACTATCTTCTTTCTGGAAAAGACGCCCCAGAATTAAAGAAACAAATAAGCGTGGCTGATGAGAAAAAAGAAGCGATCGATAAAAAGTTATTTGATATTATTATCGATGAATTAAATTTACCTTCCAGAGTAATCAATGCATTACTTAGAGAAAAGATTGAGACAGTGGCCGACTTAGTAAAAACAGGAAAAGAAAAATTAACCGGAATGAAGGGTGTTGGAAAGAAATCCATAGAATTAATAGAAGAGGAATTGAAGAAAATGGAAATAAGTTTAAGTTAATAAATATGAGACATCGAGTAAAAAAAATAAAATTTAGTAACGGTATTGATGCCAATCGTGCATTGGTCAGAAAATTGGCGGTTAATTTCTTTTTAAAAGGAAAATTATCAACGACATTATCAAGAGCAAAAGCAATCAAACCTGTAATTGAAAAGCTAATAGAGAAGATGAAAATAAAGACAGAATCAAATGTTAATTATTTAAAACAAAGATTAGATAGTAAAGAAGTCTTAGAGATCGCATATAAAGACATAAGCCCGGTTATAGCAAAAATAAATGGCGGATATATTAGAGTAATTAAATTAGGTCAACGAGAATCCGATGCGGCTGAAACAGCTCGTATTGAGTGGGTGTACCCGATTATAAAACAGAAATAAATATGAACAAATTAACTCAATCAACAAAACCAACCAAAGAAAAACAGATTGACAGAAAGTGGCATTTGATTGATGCACAGAACAAAATTTTAGGACGTTTAACTCCGCAGATTGTTAAACTAGTTCAAGGAAAACATAAAACAAGCTATGTTCCAAATATGGATATTGGTGATTATGTTGTTGTTATCAATGCATCCAAAGTTGTGATTAGTGGAAAAAAATCATTATCTAAAGAATATACTAATTACTCGGGTTATCCTGGTGGCTTGAGAAAGATTAATTTTGCAGATTTATTAAAAAAAGACTCGAGAGAAATTATCAAAAGAGCGGTATCAGGGATGTTGGCTAAAAATAAATTTCGAAGTGATAGATTAAATCGAGTAAATGTATTTCCATATGGAGAACATGGGTTTAAGGAAAAGTTTATAAAAAATTAAATGTAGGGAACGCATATATGCGTTCCGTACAACAAAAATATGGTAAAAAAAGCTAAAGATATCAGTTATTACGAAGCAGTTGGCCGAAGAAAACAATCGGTAGCTAGGGTGAGGCTTTATTTGACAAAAAAAAATAATGAAGTATTAGTAGGTAAATTAAAAATAAAGCCCGGAGAAATTTTTATTAACGGAAAGTCGATCGATGAAACATCTTTTAAAACATACAAAAAAACATTCTTATCAAATCCTTTAACATTGACAAAAAATGAAAAAAGATTTGCAGTTTCAATAATGGTAAATGGTGGTGGGACAACAGGTCAATTAGACGCGATGGTTCACGGGATAGCCAGAGCCTTGTTGATCGTAGATAATGATGCCTATCGTCCACTGCTTAAAGTTAATGGATTGTTAACAAGAGATCCAAGGAAAAAAGAGACAAGAAAAGTAGGGACAGGAGGAAAATCGAGAAGAATGAAGCAGTCACCAAAGCGATAATATATAATTTATATATGACCTCTCTTTCAATAATTATCGTTTCCTTTAATACAAAAGAGATAACAAAAAAATGCCTTCTTTCATTAAAAGATAACTTCATTAAATATCCGCTGGAATACGAGATAATAGTCGTTGATAATAATTCAAATGATGGAAGTGTTGAGGAGCTTTTAAATTTAGAAAAACAGTGGGACAATCTTCATATAATATTGAGCAAAAAAAATCTTGGCTATGGTAAAGGAAATAATCTTGGTTTAGCGAAGAGCAAAGGAAAATGTGTCTTATATCTTAATTCCGACGCAATTGTAACCGACATAGATTTTCGTGACTTAATAAATTTGATGGAAATGAATAAGAACATTGGTGCCTTAACAGTTAAAGTTCTTTTACCAACAGGAGAGATTGATCCGGCCTCGCATCGGGGTTTTCCTACCCTTTGGAGATCTTTTACATATTTTTCGGGATTGGAGAAAGCTTTTTTTAACGTACCAATATTAAACAAATTATTTGGCGGTTATCACTTGGTTAATTTAAATTTGGATAATATCCACGAAATAGATGTTCCGACCGGAGCCTTTTTATTTACCAGACGAGAAATTATTGATAAGTTTGGTGGATTTGATAAGGATTATTTTACCTACGGAGAAGATATTGAAATGGCTTTTCAAATAAAGAGATTAGGATACAAAATTATCTATTATCCTTTATGGATGGTTATCCACCTAAAGTCAGTATCTGGATTGAAAAAAATAGACTTAAATATTCGAAAAAAAGCCAATGATTCTTTTTATGATTCTATGAAAATTTTTTATAGTAAACATTATGCTAAAAATCACAACTGGCTAATAAACAGACTTATTTATTTAGTAATAGATATTAAAAAACAATTTAACAAATGAAAAAAATTGGAATCGATGCCAGATTATATTCGCAAACAGGTGTAGGAACTTACTTAAAAAACCTTATTTATTACTTAGAAAAAAAAGATCTTAAGAAGATATTTTATTATATCTATTTAATGCCTAAAGACTATGATAATTTTTCAACTAAAAATAAAAACATTATCAAGAGATTAGTTAACTATCGTTGGCATACCATTGGTGAACAAGTCGGCTTTGCAATAAAACTTTATCAAGATAATTTAGACTTAATGCATTTTACTTATTTTAGCTACCCAATTTTTTATTGGAAAAAATTTGTTGCTACAATTCATGATGCAACTCCTTTATTATTTAAAACCGGAAAAGCGTCCACTAAAAATCAGTTGATTTACAATATTAAGCATTTATTTTTTAGAATAATACTTTGGTGCCAGATTAGTCGGGCGATTAAGATAATCACTCCTACAGTAACGGTCAAAAAACAGTTGGAAGATATTTATGGAACTAAAATTGCAAATAAAATTGAACCCATTTATGAAGGAATGAGTTACCAAATATTAGAAGCAAAAGAGAATAAGGAACGCTCTGAAAAGTTTGATAACTTTTTTATCTATGTTGGCAATTTTTACCCTCACAAAAATGTTGAGAAGTTGATAGAAGCATTTAAAAATATTAATAAAAAATATAGGTTGATTCTTTTGGGGCCTGATGATTATTTTACAAGTAGAATACTTCGATGTATCGATACATTAAAACTTAATAAAAATATTATTTTGTTAAAAAATCCAACACTATCTGATTTGATATTTTTTTATAAAAATGCTCAAGCATTAATTCATCCATCGTTATCAGAAGGTTTTGGTCTCCCTTTAATCGAGGCAGCCCATTTTAACTGTCCAATCATTGCTTCAAATATTGAGGTTTTTAAAGAATTACTTGGAGAGAACTATTTATCATTTGATCCAAATGACGCTAATGACATTGCTGAAAAAATAAATATTTATATTAGAGATAAGTCAAAGTTTGATTACAAAAATATAATCAAAAAATATTCTTTTGAGAAAATGACTGAGGAAACTTTGAAGATTTACCAAAAGGTTTTAAATAATAATTAACCAACAAATAATTCTCAGATATTGAGCTTCGATGTATCGATGCATCTATTGAAGAAAACATACTGTTCTAATAATCCAAAAATCTATTTTTGTAGGTTATAAGCGGTTGACTATAAATACACATTATTAAACAATCGTTTAATGATTGTTATTAGACAAAGAAAACCAAATCGTTTAAAGAATTTTAATTATTCATCATCGGGTTATTATTTTATAACGATTTGTACAAAAGATCGACAGAAATATTTTGGAAATATTATTAATGATAAAATGATTTTGAATCAATATGGAAATATCACGAAACAATGTTGGAATGATATTTCAAAACATTTTAAAAATATCGAATTGGATGAATTTCAAATCATGCCAAATCACGTTCATGGAATAATTATTATCGAATATACAAATCAATCCGTAGGGAACGCATATATGCGTTCCCTACAAACGAATCATTGGCAATATCGAACAAAAATGTTATTACCAAAAATCATCCATGAATTTAAATCCGCCACGTCACGTTTCATACGAAAACATAACTCGTCATTTCAATGGCAAAAATCATTTTACGATCATATTATTCGTAATGAATATTCATTATTTAGAATTCGCCAATATATCAGGGACAATCCAATAAATTGGAATGAAGATAGAAATAATTCTGATTATAGGTAATTTATTTACACTTTATCCTAATGAAATAATATTCACTTGTTTCGTTACCTAATGCTTCAATCTTATGCTTCGTATTAGCCGGTATTGTGATTATGTCTCCAACATTGTAATCAACAACTTCATTATTACAATAAAACTTTCCATTACCCTTTAAGACGACATATATTTCATCAATATCCTTATGTTTGTGCCAATCAAATATTTTACCAACATCTAAGAATCCTTTGGTAAATGCTTCAAAGTATTGAGAAGTAAGTTTGTCAGGCGCTACCAATAATTGTCTTGAACCTGAACCTCCATGCGCAGCTTCAACAGGAATATCCTTAATGTTTTGCTTTGTAAACTTCATTAGTAAAATAATATCACAAGGGAGATTGTTATAATAGAGGCTGTATGATAGGGTCAAAAAAAATCGCCATCGTGTATGACTGGATTGATAAGTGGGGAGGGGTAGAGAGAATATTATTGAATCTTCATGAAATGTTTCCCGAAGCAGTTTTTTATACTTCATATTTTGATCGCAAAAAAGCAGATTGGGCGAAAGATTTAAAAATAAAAACTTCGTTTCTGCAAAGTTTTCCGGATTTCATTAAAAAAAACAGAATTCTGTCCTTTATTTTTTATCCTTTTGCTTTTGAGTCATTTGATTTTTCCGAATATGATTTAGTGATCTCTGTCACATCTTCTTTTGCGAAGGCAGTTATTACTCAACCAAGAACACGGCACATTTGTTATTTATTAACCCCAACAAGATATCTATGGAGTCACAGTAAGGATTATATTGATAACAAGTTAATTGATTACTTGGGTAGTGGTTATTTAGACATGTATAAGAATTGGGATTTAGTTGTCAGCCAAAGACCGGATAAGATTATTTCGATATCAGAGACGGTTCGAGAACGTTGTCAAAAATATTATAAAAGACAGTCTGAAGTAGTTTATCCGGGATTTGATGTTAAATATTGGCAAGAAATAAAATCTAAAATTATAAATTACAAATTACAAATAAATCCTAAATACAAAATACTAAATACTAAATACTTTCTAGTTGTCTCAAGATTGGAACAATATAAAAAAGTCGATTTGGTAATAAAAATCTTTAATAAATTAAAAGAAAATTTAGTAATAGTCGGGGAGGGGAGTCAGTCAGACAAATTAAAACAAATGGCCAATAAAAATATTACTTTTCTATCAAAGTTATCAGATGTCGAATTAGGAAACCTCTATACAAATGCCAAGGCTTTAATTATGCCGCAAGAAGAGGACTTTGGCTATGTTTCTTTAGAAGCGCAGTCCTTTGACTGTCCCATTATTGCTTATAAAAAAGGTGGAGCATTGGAGACAGTTATTGATGGGAAAACCGGAATATTTTTTAATAATCAAAACGGTCAGAGCTTAGGGACTGCGATTGAAAGATTTGATAAAATTAAGTACAATTTAAGGAACAAACTTAAGCAGTTTAGTTATAAGAATATAGAGAGATTTAGTAAAGAAAAATTCGTTGAAAATTTTCTAAAAAGTTTATGAAAGCAATCATATTCGCAGGTGGAACTGGAACGAGGCTTTGGCCGCTATCAAGGAGAAAATCTCCAAAACAGTTTGAAAGAATCGTAGGGAATAAGTCAACACTTCAACTAGCAGTCGAAAGATTACTTCCCGACTTTGATCATAAAGACATCTATATTTCGAGCAATTCTTTTTATAAAAAACTTATCCAAAAGCAGCTTCCTCAGATCCCAGAGAAAAATTTTATTTTGGAGCCATTTAAAAAAGATACTGGACCGGCAATTGCCCTTTCTACAGGTATTTTATCCATGAACAATCCTCATGAACCAATTGCTATTTTATGGAGTGATCATTTAGTAAAAAATGTTGAACTTTTTAAAAAAATGTTAAGAATTGCGCATAAAAAGATTGAAAAAAATCCTAATAAAATAATTTTTATTTCTCACAAACCACGTTTTCCTTCAGTCAACCTAGGCTATGTTAATTTTGGCGATGAAATTGATAATCTAGATGGAATAAATTTTTTTAAATTTCTTGGATGGAAATACCGACCAGATGAAAAATTAGCTAAGAAATTTTTTCAATCAAGTAACTATGCTTGGAATTTGGGATATTTTGTTTCTTCGCCAAAATTTATTTATGAATCTTTCAAAAGATATATGCCTTCTATTTATAAAAAAACGGAAATAATTTTGTCCCACCTGGGAAAGCCAGATTATGAGGAAACTTTAACAAAACAATATTCTGGAATGGAAAGTATTAGTTTTGATAACGCAATTCTTGAAAATTTAGAAAAAAAAGAAGCTGAAGTGATTGTTGAAGATATTGGGTGGAGCGATGTTGGTAGTTGGGAAGCTTTAAAAGAAGCTCTTCAATCACTTCCAAGCGAAAATATTACTCGAGGTAAGGTTCAACTTGAAGATGTAAAAGACAGTCTTGTTTATAATTATGATAATGGAAAACTAATTGTTGGAGTCGACTTGGAAGAAAATATTATCATTAATACGGCTGATGTTATTTTGATTGCCAAAAAAAACTCCATGTCTAAAGTTAAAAAACTCGTCGAAAATTTTGCGGGTACGGAATACGATAAACTGACATAAATAGCATGACAAATATGTTTACAGGAAAAAAATATAGTTTTTATTTAAAAAGAGTAGTTGATATTTTTGTAGCGTTTATTCTGTTAATCTTCTTCTTTCCGTTAACTTTATTAATATCTTTATTAATAAAGATTGATTCCGAAGGTCCAGTTTTAGCTGATGTTCCCGAAAGAATTGGTGAGGCAGGAAAAAAATTTAAAATGTATAAGTTTAGGTCGATGATTAATAATGCTCATTATTTACTTCGAACCGATCCCCGACTTAAAAAGTTATTTGATGAATATAAAAGAAGCAGTTACAAGCTAATAAAAGATCCTCGGGTGACCAATGTCGGAAAATTTATAAGACGTCATTCGATCGATGAAATTCCTCAGCTAATAAATGTTCTTAAAGGTGAGATGAGTATGGTTGGACCAAGAGCATATTATCCTGATGAATTAGAAAACCAGTTAAGTAAATATCCTCGTACAAAAAAGTTAGTTAGTGATATGCTTTCAGTCAAACCAGGAATTACTGGTCTTTGGCAGGTCACTGGTCGATCGGAAATAAATTTTGACAAAAGAATTATGATTGATGCAGATTATGTAAAGGATATGTCCTTATGGAATGATATAAAAATTATGCTCCTAACTCCAGTTGTGATGGTAAGCGGAAAAGGTGCTGTATAATAAAAATATGAGAAGAAATAAAAATAAAAATGGTTTGATTTTCCTAGTTATACTATTAGTTTTAGGCTACTTCTTTGTTTATAGGCCAATCGTTAACATTAAGGCAAAAGCAAATATTGTATTAGCTTCGGCTAAGGATATGAAATCAATTTTTGCTAAAAATGACATCGAACTTTTGAGAATGAGATTAGACGATTTTTCAAATAAATATAAAAATCTTGAAAAGGCGGCTAATTCAATTTATTGGGCTTCTTTTATTCCATATGTTTCTGATCTAAAAAATGGATTGACTGCCGGAAATTATTTGATTAAGGCAGCAAAAGAAACAGTAATAACGATTGAACCTTATGCAGATTTAATCGGCTTTAAAAAGGGCGAGCAGTCATTTACTGAAAAGTCTGCCGAAGACAGGTTGCAAACAGCCGTTTTAACTTTAGACAAAATGGTTAAAAAAGTTGACCCGATTGCGGAAGACCTCGATCAGGCGGGGAAAAGTATAGCAAAGATAAATCCTAATCGTTACCCGAAAAAAATAGGCAAGTTAGTTCTTCGCGATAAAATTGTTAACATTAAAGATCAATTTGAGGGGATGACGGAACTTTTTGTTAATGCAAAGCCATTAATTAAAAAACTTCCGGAAATTCTTGGCAGTCAGGAAGAAAAAACCTACTTGATTTTGTATCAAAACGATAAAGAAAGAAGAGCAACTGGTGGATTTTTAACTTTCTACGCAGTATTCAAGATCAGAAACGGCAAGATGACAATTCACCGTTCAGATGATATTTATTCTCTCGATAATTCAATATCAAATCATCCGGCCGCTCCTCCGGAAATACTTACTTATCATAAAGGAGTTAGTCAGTTTTATATTCGAGATAGCAATCTCTCGCCAGATTTTGTTCAGTCAATCAAGCTGTTTGAAAGCCTTTACCAAAAAAGTGGAGCCAAAGTACCATATGATGGCATCATTGCTATGGATTCAAAAATATTAGTTGATATGTTGACAATATTTGGAGATGTTGAAGTTTCCGGAATTAAGTTTAGCGCCAAGATTGACTCACGATGTGATTGTCCTCAGGCGATTTATACATTATTTGATTTGGTTGACAGGCCAGTTGGCTATGTAAAGGAAGATAGAAAAGGAATCTTAGGAGATTTAATGTATAGACTATTTTATAATGCAATCGGTTTTTCACCTTCAAAATATTGGGGGACTTTAATGCAGACAATGTTTAAGAACCTTGATGAAAAACATATTTTAGTTTATTTTAATGATTCGGAGACTCAAAAATCCTTAGAGCAGCTAAATTATGCAGGAAGAATTAGAGATTTTAAGGGAGACTATCTTCATATTAATAACGTTAATTTTGCCGGAGCCAAATCTAATATGTTTGTCAGTGAAAGCATAGATTCAAAAACTAACGGGAAGGAAAGAGAAGTGACTATTAATTTTCGAAATCCATATCCAGCTTCAGATTGCAATTTGGAAAGGGGCGGTTTATGTTTAAACGCCATACTTAGAAATTGGATAAGATTTTATGTTCCTCAAGGTTCAAAATTAATAAGTCTCAATGGGTCGTCTAAAAAAGTTCAGACCTATGATGAATTAGGAAAGACAGTTTTCGAGGGTTTTTTGAGTGTTCCTACACAAGGACAAGCTTCTGTAGTAGTCAAGTATACTTTGCCTTCAAATATTGATACTAAAAACTATTCTCTTCTAATTCAAAAGCAATCGGGAGTAGAGGAGCAAAAATTAAAAGTAAGTAATAATAATAAATCTTTATTTGACGGGTTGTTGAGAACGGATAAAGTGATTAAATAAATGAGCTTTAATACTAGAAGCTTAAAAACTGAGGCGGTTGTTTTGAGAAAGAAAGATCTTCTTAACAGGGATGTTTTGATTAGTTTATTTACGGAGGATTTGGGCCGATTAACGATATTTGCCAAGGGAGTGAAGAAAATAACCAGTCGGCGTTCTCCACATCTTCAAACTGGTAATCTGATTAATGTTTTGGTCAGCCATAAAAACGATCACTATTATCTTCAAGAAAGCCAGTTAATCTCCGGTTTTTCCGAACTGAAAAAAGAAGAAAAAAAAGTCAGTCAATTGTATTCTTTTTTATTTGTTTTGGATCGTTTATTACCAGAACAACAAAAGGAGACAAAAATTTATAATTTGACTAAAAATTTTTTTATCGATCTATCAAAATCACTTAAATCAAAGACTGTAATCACTAGTTATTTGACCGAGACAATGAAGCTAATGGGTTATTTAGATAAAAAAGTGAGTCAGGCTGAACTAAAATCACTAATTGAGGAAATTATTAATGAAAAAATTCCCTCGCTTGCGTTATAATGTAGATAAAGCTCGATACCGTATTTTTTAGTCCGCCACACCCCAAAGGGGCCCCTGGCGATTAACTAAAAAATAGGTATCTTCGCTTATCTATATGGATAACATAATTGCGCTAGCTAAAAGACGGGGGTTTTTTTACCCGTCATCGGAAATTTACGGAGGATTGGCTAATACTTGGGATTTTGGTCATTATGGGGTGTTGCTAAAAAATAATCTTCGGGATTTATGGGTAAAAAAATTTATTTTAGCAAGACGGGATATTGTCATGGTCGATTCATCCGTTATTTTGAATCCTAAAGTCTGGGAAGCTTCGGGTCATGTAACAGGTTTTAATGACGCTTTAGTTGATTGTAAAAACTGCAAATATCGAACCCGTGCCGATCATTTGATTGAAGCTAAACTAAAAGACGTTAAGGTTGAAGGCTTGCCAGTTGAAAAGTTAACAGAAATAATTAAAACTAATAAATTAAAATGTCCTCATTGTGGGTCTTTAGATTTAACTGACGTTCGAAAGTTTAATCTGCTTTTTGAAACAAAAATAGGCATGGTTGAAGATAATAAATCAACCGCATATTTACGGGGAGAATTAGCTCAGGGAATTTTTATGAATTTTAAAAATGTTATTGATACAATGAGAGTCAGAATGCCTTTTGGAATCGCCTCTCAGGGAATCTGTTTTAGAAACGAAATTACTTTGGGCCAGGGAGTCTTTCGGACTCTCCAATTTGATTTAATGGAGTTCGAGTATTTTATCCGTCCTGAAGATTGGGAAAAAACATTTGAAAATTGGAAGAAAGAAATGTGGAGCTGGGCCTTGGAACTCGGGTTATCAAAAGAAAAACTCCGCTTCCGGGAACATGAGGACTTTGAAAGGTCTTATTATTCAAAAAAAACTATGGATGTTGAGTATGAATTTCCTTTTGGTTGGAAGGAAATGTGGGGACTGGCCTACCGAACGGACTTTGATCTTAAAAATCACATGAAAAATTCTGGGGTCGACTTAAGCTATCGAGATCCAAAAACCAATGAAAAACTTGTTCCTCATGTAATTGAGCCAACTTTTGGACTCTCAAGATTATTAATAACAATTCTTATAAATGCCTACCATGAGGAAGAAGTTAATGGTAAAAAAAGAATCGTTTTAAAATTAAAACCAAGCTTATCTCCGGTTAAAGTGGCTATTTTTCCTTTGCAGAAGGATGAAAAGCTAAAAACTAAGGCTTTAGAGCTTTTAAGCGATCTAAAGAAGACTTATGTCTGTGAATTCGACGATTCAGGAAATATCGGGCAAATGTATAGGCGCCAGGATGAAATCGGTACACCGTTTTGTGTTACAATTGATTTTGAGACGATTGAAGACGAGAAAGTCACGGTTAGAGACAGGGATAGTATGAAGCAAGAGAGGATTAAAATAGATAAATTAAGAGAATATTTGGCAGAAAAATTAAAAATTTAATTAAATATGAAACTAAATAAAAAAACAACAATGATTCTTGGCGGAGTATTTTTGGTATTTTTTATTTTATCTAGTTATTGGTTGTTTATCGGAAGAAAAACTTCTGTCAATAAAACAAATGATGAAATAATACAATCTGACAATATCTTTCCGACGGTTGATAGTTCCGTACAAGTAGATTTAAAATCTATCAAAAAAGGTGAAGCAATTCTTTCAATAAATAACGCGCCAAATGGGACTGAATCTATAGAATTTGAAATGAGCTATTTAGTCGTTAATGAAGATACGGGCGACGGTGGCGGAACTGTTTCTCAGGGCGCCATCGGAAAATGCGATGAGGAAGATGGAGTTTGGGAGTGTGGAGAGCCTTCTCCATCTGGACGCAAGATTATTTTAGGGACTTGCTCATCTGGTGTTTGTCGATATCATAATATTACAGGTCCTATCAAAGTATCTTTAAAATTTTCAGGCAATTATGGTAAAAAGATGTTTACAAAAGAATATAATTTATAAATTAAAAAATCAGAAAGGGGTGTTTTTAGTTCATGCCAATAATCAAATCAGCTATAAAAAAAGTTAGAAAAGATAAAAAAAGAACCAAAGTAAATGATCTTTATATCAAGGCTTATCAAACAACATTAAAAAAAATCAGAAAGGGAGGAGCTGATGCAAAAAAATTAGTTAGCTTGTTTTATTCTCAGATTGATAAAGCAGTTAAACATCATGTAATCCACAAAAATAAAGCAACGAGATTAAAATCTCGAGTTAGTGCAAAAATTTCAAAAAAGAAATGAGATACAAAATAAATTTGTTGGAGAAAAAAAGTGTTGGCATTTTGGATAAACTAACTTTTTTTGGTCTAAATTATTTACGATATATCATTGTCATTACCCAATTAGTTGTAATTGGCGTCTTTTTTTATAGATTTCAAATTGACCAAAGGATAATAGATTTAAAAGAGGGAGTTGAACAAAAAAAAGAAATTGTGAAAATAGTTTTACCGCTTTTGAATGAAGTGCTTAAGATTGACAAAAAAACTGCAGTTATTAGTGAGACGATTTTACAAAAAAAATTTAGTGAAATGGTTGATTATTTTATGACTTCATTTCCAGAAACGATTATATTAACTGACATGGAGATAAAGGGCGAATCTATAAAAATTACAGGGGATGCAGGGAATGCCCAACATTTACAAGCTTTTTTTGCTTTATTAAAAGAAGAAAAAAAATTTAAAATGGTCAACCTTCTGAGTATAGAAAAAACTGAAACAGGATACAATTTTATTTTATTATTAGATAAGTTTACTAATACCTGATAATCATGAAATTAAATACTATTTCAAAATCAATTTTTGAAAAAAAAAGCAGAGAGTATATATATGTTATTTTTTTCCTTCTTATTTTTTCAGTGTTTATTATTTTTGCAATAAAGCCATCTTTAACTACAGCGTATTCATTAAAAAAAGAGGAAATAGATTTAACAAAAGTTGATCAAGTCTACGAAGAGAAAATAAACAATATTACTCTAATTCAAACACAAATAGAAGAAAATAGAGATAATTTACCATTGCTTAATCAGTCGGTTTCTGAACAGCCGGAAGTAAATAAAATAATTGAGGACATTAAAAAAATAGCTGATAAAAATTTTATTACTATTAATAAAGCAAGTATTGTTGACATTAATTTTTCCAAAACTAACAAGGAAAAACAGAATGTTAAATTAAAGATTGAAGCGACAACTAGTTTTGAAAATTTAAGACTGTTTATGACGGATTTATTTGCTCAAAGAAGATTGAAATTGATTGATAACTTAGTTATCTATCGAGATAAAGAATCAACCGGTTCAGGGGATTTAAATGTTGACTTATCAATTGACGGTTATTATTTATGAATAGGAAAGAAGTATTATTATTATCGATAGGAGTTTTTTTGACTGTAATTTATTGGTTAATTGCTGATATATATCACGCTTCAACTGAAGATAAAGTAAAATCAAGGATTAGCGTGCCTCAGGTATATCAATATAAAATTAGCAAAGAGCTTTTGGAAACATTAAAAAATAAAACCGAGTAATCATGATATATTCTGACCTATATATACAAAAAAACAATAAATTACCCACAGTGATCGGATTTTTATTTATTCTTTTTACTACGGTTATTTTTTCAAGATTTTTTTTAGGTAATTTAACTGGACCTTCTAAAGCATCATTAAAAGTAGCAAAAAGAGTTGAAATAGTAAATTTATCACCGACTCAAGTAAGCGTTTTTTGGCAAACGGATCAAAGTGAATCGGGCTGGGTTGTTTATGGAGAGGTAGAAAATAAAGAAAATAAAATTGTTTCTGATGAGAAGGATTTAAATAATCTAGGTTCACAAAAAGGTAAATATATAGTTCACTTGGCTACATTAAAAGAATTGGTACCTGGAAAAAAATATTTTTTTAAGATAGTAACTGATAATAATAAAGTTATTGTTCAGCCAGATGGAAATTCTTTTAGTTTTATTACACCTCAAAGCACCCTTAACGGCTTACAGAATATTAGTCCGGCTTTTGGCAGGGTATTACGATCAAATTCAGTTGATCCTTTAATTAATTCTTATATTATTTTAAGCATCAAGGGCGGTTATTCGCTCTTAACTCAAATAAAGTCAGAGGGCGATGGAAGTTGGTTGATTCCTTTAAATCAAATATACAGTAAGGATAGTCAAAACATTTTAACAATGTCTGATAAAGACAAAATAGTAATTGAAGTTGTGACAAGTGAAGGCGAACTATTGACAATCACTACTATTAAATCTAAGATTTCCCCTTTACCTCAAACCACAGTTTTTATTAAAGACAAAAACTTTTCTTTTGTTGAGGAAGATAATGTTTTATCGGCATCAATAGATTTAGGAACTGTAATTAATAATCAAATTGAAATTTTATATCCAAAAGAAAGCTCTTTAATTCCAGGAAATGTTCCATTAATCAAAGGAGTAGCTTTGCCGTTAACACGAATTGAGATTACAATTAATTCTAGTAAAGCTTATTCGGCTGTAACTACAAGTGATAGTAAAGGTAATTGGAGTTATCTTCTTCCAGAAAATTTAGAGTTAGGACCGCATACGATTGTGATAAAGACAAAAGATAAGACCGGAAAAGAAGTTGCAATAACAAGAAAGTTTACCATTATTGCCCAACAGGGTAATGAAGGAAGGGTTTTGGGAACGGCAACAGGTGAACCTACTATTACATTTACAATCACACCGATACCAACGACTATTGCTTACAGTACATCAATCCCAACGATGCCCTCAAATATTACAACAACTCCGCCGGTCAGTGGAAGTAATTTTTCTGGGATAATTTTCAGTAGTTTATCATTAATTATTATTGGTGGTGGAATTCTTCTTGCTTTCTGAGTTAATTTTTCGTTAAAATGATTTTATGGATGTTTTTAACTTGCTTTCCTATATTAATAAGATAAGTTTGTTTGCTTTTTTTATCACAACCTTAGTTGTTGCTTATCAGATTTATGTTTTAAAAAAAGAAAAGACCAAAGAGCAAACACCGTCGATCCCAGATTTTAAAGAAAAAAATAATTTAAATGAAGTTGCCAATTTTACCAGTCTTCCAAGTTATTTAACTAAAAAGGACCTAAAAAAGGTTAATTATTCTAAATTAGTTTTTTTGATTATCTCCCTATTGACAGTAATGGTTGTCATTTTTGTTGTTTTCTTAATAAGACAAAATAATTCTTCTCGTAATCAAGCCTCTATCAGTCCCACTATTGTTGTTTTGCCAACATCAACTCTTAAACCAAAGACCCCTACAAAAGCACCAACGGTTAGGCCAATCGCGGCTTTATCACCTTCACAGACACCAACTCCATCTCCATCTCCTACAACAGCACTAATATCACCTTCACCAGCATTTTTTTCATCACTATCACCAGCAGTAGCTTTGTCAACTTCACCAACAAATCCATCACCAACAGAGATTATTTTGGCACAAGCGCCTAGCTTAACTCCCACCACTAATTTAACCAATGGCCAGAATATTACCAACAGCGCACCCACAGTTCTTCCGGAGACTGGTATTATTGGAAAAGGTCTTCTTATTATTGGAGTGGCAATTTCAGCGATTTTCTTCTCTTTTTGGTTTTAATTGTTCACAATCGGTTTTTTGATTAAGTTTGCAATCAATATATTTGTGGACGATTTTTATATCTTCATTAATCGGAGTCAAAACCCAGAGTCCGTCATATCTACTAAGATTAGTTTCGGGATTCACAAAAAAATCTTCTGAAAGAACAATCTTTTCCTGTTTAAAATTTTTCTTAAAAACAATATTTTTTAAGATGATAGCCACCTGCTGATTATCTATATCTCTCTTGACAAGTTTGTCCATAAGATCGTAAAGTTTTTTATATTGATCTAACTTAAGTTTTTTAGCAAAGGTAATTAATTTATTTTTAATAGCCTCAATGGCTTTTTGCTGCCTTTTTTCTCGGGCAAAATCGGTGCCTTCGGAACCAATCGCATGACGGGAGCGGACAAAGTCTAAAGCAGTTTGGCCATCCATTAAAGCCACTCCATTAGTAAAAGAAATGGTTTTATAACGGCATTTATATTCGGGATCATCATTACATAGGTCATTTTCTTTTCCGGTAATCGGAAACTCTTTATCTGTAAAAGAGTTTTCAACATTGATCTCGACTCCGCCAAGAAAATCGATCAATTCTTCAAACTGATCAAAATTAATTGCTGCCGCATAATGAATAGGTTGTCCAATAATGGTTTGAACTTCAGATTTAGCTAGAATAAATCCGGCTCCTTTTTTCTTGGCTTCACCATAAGCGTAGGCTGAATTAATTTTGTCCCGCAAGGCTTCACTCCAGACATCACGGGGGATAGAGATAGTCGCCAGGTGATTAGCTTTCAAGTCATAACTGACAACTACGATTGAATCGGAGAGATTAGGTCCTTCATGATCGGTCCCGGCGATGCCAAGAAATAAAATATTAACACGGTTGTTATAAGTTTTTAGTCCATCTAGAGATAGTAAAGTTTTAATAGGGGAGACATGAAGGGTTTTGGTGACAAAGATATAGTAAGGGCGGAGTAAAATAACGAGAACTATTAAAATTAGGGAAAAAATAATAATTAGCTTAGATTTGAGAGACATTATTAAAAAACTGTTAAACTGTTAAAACTTAAACAGTTAAAAAAACTATTAAAACTTAAAACATTAAACGTTTAGCGGTTTAGTGTTTAATGGTTTTTTTAAGTTCTAACAGTTTAGTGTTTAATAGTTTATCTACCGATTAATTAGTTTTATTTAATTTATAATTATACTTCATGGACTTAGAAATTCTTAAACATCTAAACAAAAAGCAAAAAGAATCAGTGATTAATTATAGCGGACCAACGGTCATTTTGGCTGGTGCCGGATCTGGCAAGACCAGAGTATTGGTGACTAAAGTTATTTATTTGATTAAGGAAAAGAATATCAGCCCCCGGTCGATCGTGATGTTGACCTTTACCAATAAAGCAGCCGCTGAGATGAAAGAGAGGATTAGCCGTCAACTTGGAGGAATTGTTAAATTAGGTTTTGTCGGCACATATCATTCTTTTTGCGTCAGGATTCTTCGACAATTTTGGGAACAGGCAGGGTTGGATAAAAATTTTATTATCTACGACGATAGCGATCAAAAAACTTTAATCAAACAAATAATATCAGAAAAGAAATTAGACAAAAAGACCCCGGGCTATTTTTCTTACTATATTTCATTAGCCAAAAATCAGATGATAGCTCCAGAGACTTTTTTAGAAAATTTTAAATTTCATTCCTCGGCCTTGGTTGCCGATGTTTACTTTCATTATCAAAAAAAATTAGATGCCAATCATGGAGTTGATTTTGATGATTTGCTTATCAAAACAGTTTCTCTTTTTCAAAAAAGCGAAGAGACTTTAGATTACTTTCAAAATAAATATCAGTACTTCTTGGTTGATGAATTTCAGGACACAAATTTTGTTCAATATTTACTGACGAAGTTATTGGCAGAAAAATCAAAAAATGTGACTGTCGTTGGAGACTTCTCTCAAAGTATTTATTCATGGCGGGGAGCAGATATTACTAATTTGAAAAAATTTGAAGATGATTTTAAGGGCTCAAAAATATTTCACTTAGAAGAAAACTACCGGTCAACCCAAAAGATTCTTGATTTTGCATTCAATATTATTTCAAAAAATTCTACCCATCCCATCCTTCATCTATTTACTGATAATAAACCCGGAGAAGATGTGGTTTTTTATCAGGCTGATAATGAGCAGGCCGAGGCAATATATGTGGCTGAAGAAATCGTCAGGTTAATTAGTATTAATAATATTATTGAACCGCCAAATTTTGCTGTTTTGTACCGGACCAATGCTCAATCACGAGTACTTGAAGAAGTTTTACTACGTTATGGAATTCCTTACATCCTAGTTGGAGGAACGAGATTTTACGAAAGGAAAGAGATTAAAGATATTTTGGCCTATTTGAAATTATTGATTAATCCTAATGAATCGGTATCACTTGAGCGAATTAAAAAACTAGGCAAGAACCGTTTTACAAAATTTAAAAGTCTTTATGAGGAAATGAAGGATAAGTTAGATGATTATCCGACCGATGAAATTATGGAAAAATTATTCGAGGCGGTTGGATATTTAAAAATGTTTGACTCTGAAGATCCTGATGATTTCAGCCGCTTGGAAAATATTAAAGAGTTAAAATCGGTGGCTTTAAGTTTTCCAAAGCTGATGGATTTTTTGGAGCAAGTAGCCCTGGTTGAGTCGGAATATTCACAGCATGAGAAAGAGACCAAGGACAATAGGCGATTAGTTTTGATGACCCTTCATCAGGCCAAGGGGCTTGAATTTGACCATGTATTTATAGTTGGCGTTGAAGAAGGACTCTTACCGCATTCACGGTCAATCGACGATCAATTTCAACTGGAAGAGGAGAGGAGACTGTTTTATGTAGGAATAACTCGGGCTAAAAAAATGCTCTACATTACCAATACGAGAAAACGTTTCATCTTCGGTTCTCAGGGCTATTCGACTCCATCAAGATTTATTGCCGACGAACCTAGCTATTAATTTTACTTAAATTCCCCAACCGCCGATGAAGGTATATCGTTGGCTGTTTTTTTTAATTGATCACTTTTTTGTATCAGAGACTGAAATTTCTTAACACTCAAAAAAACTCCTACTATAATCGTCAAGCAAACCAAAACGAGAATAAAGTTTTTCATATAAAAATAGTATAGCAAATATTGGGAAATGCAAACAATAAACAGTTAAACTGTTAAAACCCTGCCTTATTTTTGTTCTTGACATATTTTAAATTAAAAAAGTATAATATCAACATCACGATGACTGGACTAGCCTAAGGTTTCGACCGAACGCGAATGCCAGTCTTTTTTATGGAGAGATTATTTAGTAAGCACTAAAAACTTTTTCAAGCTTTCTCTGATAATCTGTCTTGGTAAAACTCAAAGTCACCACAAAATCATTGTAAAACTTTTAACAACTAACTGTCAATCATAATTTGGTTCTTGACATATTTAAAATCGAAGAAGTATAATGTAGATACAAATTCCCGTAAGGGACGACCCGCTAGAAATAGCGGGGTTATTTTTTTATAAGAAGCTTCATAAAATCTTTCTTTAGAAAACTTAATTCATTAGGACTAATCTTTCCTTGTTTATATAGCAGTCTTTTTACGTCAAACAGCCGCATTTGGGACATAAGAGCAGAAACTCTAATTCTCTTTATTAAAACTGGCCGGTAAAAGGGGGAGCTTTTTAATTTAGAGCTTGTAGGAATTCCAAAAAATATTCTATTGTTAAATTTTTTTAAAACAATGACTGGACGTAAAAATTTATTTCCTTTTCCACATTCTTCATGACCTACATTTTCCCCAATATGGCACCACCAAACATCTCCCTCTTGGAATTTTGGATAAGTTGAAAGATCATCAAGTTGAGGTTTGATTTTAAACCACACATCAAAATGTTTGATGTAGCTAAACATATTGTTTTCTAACTATATATGAGGACAATAATTTTGTCAGCTGTTTATAACCTACAAAAGCACAGCTTTAGACTATCTCAACAACTTTATTTTGATGATATGCCTCTTGCTGAAGTAGTTTGAAAATTAAATCATTGAAAATTCATTTCTTCCTTTATGAACTTTACTTGACCTTCGAAGCCTTGGCGAAGGAGGTTAACTTTACAAACTTTATAAACTCTTTTCTGCCTCAAATTGTGGATTACTTGTCCTGAGCGAAGCCGAAGGATAACCTACAAAACTGCTACAATGTTTTCCATGAAGTTGAGCTTTGAAAAGATGAGTGGGAAAATAAAAAAAATTTTTAATTGATCAACTCTTCCAAAATCTGAATAAAAGTATAGGAAAAGTGATAAAATATTGTTATAAAAACATGTCTATATTTTTAAGACGATATCTTGCGGAAAAAATAAGCTCTCAAAAAATGGCAGGTAATTTGGGACGGCTAACTTCTGTTCTAGCAAAATCAACTATTGATTTAAATCCTCATCAGATTCACGCGGCTTTATACGCTTTCAATAGTCCTTTATCTAGAGGTGCAATTTTGGCTGATGAAGTTGGTCTAGGCAAAACAATTGAGGCCGGGATAATTATTGCTCAATTACATGCAGAAGGAAAGAAAAAAATTTTGATTATGACTCCAGCATCATTAAGAAAACAATGGCAAGATGAACTTCTCACAAAATTTGGTTTAGAATCTGAGGTCTGGGATGGACCGTCTTTTAAAAACATTATTAATAATGGAGAAAAAACACCTTTAACATATGAAGGTATATTTATTATTTCATATCAATTCGTTTATTCGCATCTAGGATTAATTCAAAAACAACCTTGGGATGTTGTAATTATTGATGAAGCTCACCGTTTTCGAAGAGTTTATCGAGGGCGCGACGCTTCTAAAATGGCTTATGAAATAAGAGAGATTTTAAAAGACAAACCAAAGGTTTTATTGACGGCTACACCTTTACAAAATAGTTTAGAAGAACTTTACGGAATTACCAGTTTTATTGATGATAAATTACTCGGCTCACCTTACAGCTTTAAAACAAAGTATGCTGATCCTATTAAATCTCAAGGAGAAATTTCTAAAATCAAACTAAATGAATTAAAAGCAATTATAAAAGGCGAAGAAAAAGATGATGAGTTTTCTATATCCGGAGTAATTACCCGTACTTTAAGAAAACAAGTTTTAGAATATGTTCCTTTTACTGATAGAACATCGACAACTTTTGATTTTACTCCTACGAATGACGAGGTAATTTTATATGAAAAAGTTTCAGCATATTTACAAAGGCCAGAAGTAGCAGCAATTGTTGCCACTCAAAGAAATCTTATGATTTTGGTATACAGAAAATTATTAGCAAGCTCTTCTTTTGCTATAGCCGAAACTTTAAAAAAACTTATTGAAAATCTTAAAAACGAATTGGACTTAAGAAAAAAGGATGAGATAAGAGATGTTAATCCCGAATCGATAGTTGATGAAGGATTAGAAGAAGAACAAGAAGAGTCGGAATTGGAAGAAGTTGAAAAAAAAATTAAAAAAGAAAAACAAAGAGTAAATAAAAAATTTACCAATGAAGATATTAATAAGGAAATAGAAGAACTTAAAGAATATTATGATTTAGCAAAAAAGATAAGCAAAAACACTAAAGGTGAGAAGTTAATAGAAGCTTTAAAAAATCTATTTGTCCAAGCAAAAGATAAAAAATGGCCACAAAAAGCGGTGGTTTTTACCGAATCAACAAGAACTCAAGAATATTTAAAAAATCTTTTACAAACCGCGAATATTACCTTTACTCAATTTAATGGATCAAATAATTCACCAGAATCAAGGCAAGCATTTGAATTATGGCGAAAAGAATTTCCCGAAGCTGCCAGCACAGGATCTTTTTCAGCTAATATGCGTCAAGCCTTGATTTATAACTTCAAAAAAAATACTCAAGTCTTTTTAACAACGGAGGCTGGGGCTGAAGGATTAAATCTACAATTTTGTAATATAGTTATAAACTATGATCTTCCTTGGAATCCCCAAAGAGTCGAACAAAGAATAGGACGCTGTCATAGATATGGACAAAAACATCAAGTAATAGTAGCGAACTTTTTAAATACTAAAAACTATGCTGATAAAAGAGTCTTGCAACTTTTACATGAAAAACTGAATTTATTTGACGGATTATTTGGTAGTTCTGACGAGATACTAGGAGCTTTGGAATCGGGGATAAACTTTGAAACGAAGATTCTCGAAATATATCAAAATTGTAAAACACCAGAACAATATGATAAAGCTTTTACAGAATTACAACAAAAACTAAAAGAAACTATTTCAACAACGACACTAGAATATAGAAGATTATTACTTGAAAATACTGATCAATCAGTTGCAGAATTATTCAAGAAAACCGACTTTGAAACAAAACAATTTATCTCAGATTTTGATACAAATCTATTAAAATTAACTAAACTGAGTTTAGTTGATAAATTAAAACCGACAGACGATAAAGGTGTTTTTAAAATTGACGGATATGCTTTTCCTTTAGCTTTTAGAGAATTGAAAGATGATGAGAATGGTAAAATTTCACGAGCATATAAAGATCATCCCTTATTGAAAAAAATTATTTCTGAATCATTAGCTTTACAAACTAAGCCAATCCCGTCTTTAAATTTTACGTTAAGTAAACATAATCAAACAATTTCTCAACTTAAAAACAAAATTAATAAAGAAGGATTCATGTTTTTATGGAAATTAACAATTAGTGGAGTCGAAAATGAAGAGATAATCATTCCTTTTGCTTTTATCTTTAACGATGAAAAATATCAAAGTCTGGATTTTACTATAGCAGAAGAACTTCTTACTGTAGATAGTATCGATAATGACAAAAAATTTGAATCTTCGCCGATCAAAAAAGAAGAATTGATAAATGTTTGGGAAAACTGGAAAAAACCAATAGTAATGAAATATGAAAAAAGAAATGAACGTTTATTTGATCGTGAGACCGACAGGATTAACAGATTTTATGATGACTATGCTTTACAAATTGAAGATAAAATAAAGAAATTAGAGACAGAAAGAATCGATTTAAATAGACGCCGTGATAATTCTGCCGATCTTGAAGAACGACGTGAATTACAAAAGAAAATTCAAAACATCACAATATCTTTAGATCGATTACAAATAGAACAACTTAAACTTAAACAAGAAGCAAGTAAACTTAGGCAAAAAGAACTTGAAGAACTTTGGGAAAAATTAAAACCAAGAATTAGTGAAGAATTGATAGCGGTTACTCATTTTCAAATAAAATAAAGTGTCAGATTTAAATAAAAAAAGAAAACAAGATTTGGGAATTTTTTATACTCCAGAATTAGTGGTTGACTTAATAATTAAGATTTTGCTTGTCTGCAAAAATAAAGAAAAAAATCGCTGGAAAACTAAAGAGGGAAAGTCAAAATATCCATCGATAATTGACCCTGCTGTAGGAGAAGGTATTTTTTTGAAAAAAGCCTGCATGCTCGAATTTACTAAACCAGATTGGGTTTTTGGAATTGATCTTGACGCCAATATCGTTCAGAAATGGAAAGAAATAAATTTACTTGAAGAGTTTGGTGGAAATAACAATGATCTTGAAGCTCATTTTTTTCATCAAAATGGATTGGAAAAAATCCAATGGGAACAACATATAAAAAAATATAAATATAAGTTAAAGCAAATTGATATTAAAAATCAACAGTTTGATGTTGTTTTAGGTAATCCTCCCTACGGAGGAGTGGGTTTAACAAAGAATGATTTAACCGATTCAATGATTGATGCCTTAGTTAATTTTGAGATTTTACCTAACGAAGTTAAGAATAATATTGGATTGGCTAGTGACAGTTTTGGAGGATTATTTCATGAAGTAAAATTGACAACTCTTGGAGAAAAACAAATTAAAAAACTTAATTCTTTTCCAATAGAAATTCTTTTTTTAGAGCGGTTTATACAGTTAGCAAAACCGGGTGGGCGGATAGCTATAATTATTCCTGATGGAATTCTAACTAATTCGAATTCTCATTATGTCCGTGAGTTTTTAAGCAAAAAGGCCAAAATTGAGGCGATTATATCTCTTCCAAGAGAAGCTTTTAAGAATGCTGGAACAAATGCTAAAACAAGTATCCTTCTAATGACAAAATTTAAAGAAAACGATCAGCAGGTAATCGATTATCAAGTATTTTTATCTTCGATTGAAAAAATGGATGAGGAAGGATTTAACCAAATAGCAAATATGTATGAAAAGTTTTATAATTTTAAAAAACTTATATGAACAAACCCAATCAAGTTCAAATAACCTGTGACCAGAAAGGAAGAGAATTAGTAATGGTGAGAGTTGATAAGACATTAAAGGACTTCATGTCAGAAGAACCATCAAGTAGGTGGAGCCCAGCATATTGGCATCCAAAATATGATGATTTATTTAAGAATATTGAAACAAAAATTTTAAACGAATATATTTTAGATATTCAAGGAGGAGGTGGAGGAAGTCACTTTAGTTCATTTCTAGGAGATAAATGGGATGAAAAAGGAAAATATGCAAGCTATCTTCATATTTCATCTATTATGGAAACGGGTATAAATTGGGTTGATTCGAAATCTATTAATGAAAGGACATATAGAAGACTTAAATCAAAACAACTTGAAAAGAATGATATTTTACTGAGTAATAAGGGGACTGTTGGAAAATCGGTAGTAATATACCGTGATTTCCCAAAAACAATAGTGGGTGATACGAGAATCATAAAAGTAAAAAATCTTAATCCATATTTTTTGTGCATTTATTTTAAAACAAGTTTTGGAAAAAAATTATCCGAAAGATATAAGAGTGGAGTCGCATCAGAAGGAACAACAATGGAACAATTAAAAATATTTCCAATACCTACTATTAAAGATAGTATTCAAGTAAAAATTGAGGAAAAATATAAAAATATTTCTGTTTTTCATGATCACGCAATGAAGGCGAAAAAAAATAGGAACGAAAAATCATATCGAGAAAATATTGATATTGCAGAAAAGATGTTGAAGGAGTTAATTTTAAAAACCGAAGCGGTTATCACGGGGGAACTCAATGATATTGTATAAATATGCCAACCATAAAATCCGAAATTGAATATGTGATACAAAATATACTTCCTTTGTTTAGTAGTCAATATGATTTTCCAATATCTGATGATTCCAATGTGAAAATAGAGAGTATACCAATAACGATGGGTAGCGGTATAAAAAAACCCGATGTTATTTATTATCACGATGGTATACCTGTATTTTTAATTGAGGCAAAAAAAGAGAATGAATCTGAAAAAGATGCCGTCGAACAAGCGCTTTCCTATATAAGAAATTTTCCTACTCAAAAATATTCAAAGAACAATATCCGTCCCCGTTTTTTTGCCGTTACTATAGGAAAAAATGTATTTTTTTATGCTCACAGGTTTGAAGTTGTTGAGAATAATTTTAAAGATTGGGGTGAAAAATTAGACAACCCTATTTCTTTCTCTGAACTTCTCAAGCAATATGGATTAAAAAAAATAGAACAAAAAATAATTTTTAACCCTAATATATTTCGTAAAGAAATATTAAACGAACTCGGACCAATATATAAATTTGAGGATAAAATATCACCAGAAGTGGTTAAAAATATTTCACTGCAAATTTTGTCATTCTTGCAATATGAAAAAGATTTTACTAGTCACAGACCATATATTGATTTAGAAAGATACAAAGATAGACAACAAATGATAAGACAGATTTATGAAAAATTTGATTGGGGCAATTCTTTAGGACAGGACAATGCGAATGAATTCAGGCAATATATCACGCGCTCTTTTCAAGGACAAATTAATCAATATTTGACTGATCAAAGCATAATTGCTTTTATGATAAATATCGTAGGAAATTTTGATTCTAACACTAAGGTTTTAGATTTTGAATGTGGAAGTGGGGGTTTTTTATCAGCGGTTATAAATAAAGGCGTAGGCCTAGAGAAAATTAGAGGAATAGATATAGATGAATTACCTTATACAATTGCTAAAACCTATTTGGCAATTTTTTTTAAAAAAACGGGCTATGAAGGAATTAAGTCTTTGCCAGTCTATAAAGATAATGGATTATTTTTCCAAGGAAATGATTGGAATTTAGTTATTGGCAATCCAGCAGGGGGTAATAAATATGAACATGGCAATTTAAAAAAAATCGGGGAGAATCTTAATCGGGATTTGGATGAAAACGGAAAAATGGATGATAATATATCAGAATATAATTTGTCAATTCAGCAAGCAATAAATAGCGCTAAAATCGGAGGAAAAATTTGTTTGATATTACCTGAAGGATTTTTTTCTAATTCTAATGATGAGTTTTTAAGAAAGTTTGTAGCCAACCATTGTCAAATACTTGCAATAATCGCCTTACCACGAGGAGCATTTAAGAAAGGAACTTCCACAAAAAATCAAAAAGGAGGTAGTCAACTTTCTTCCCAAAAAATGTCAATTGTTTATCTTCAAAAAACAAAGGAGGTGAATAAAAAAAATCCACTGAGTGATATTGACGTTATGAAAAGTGACTATTCTATTTTTATTGCTAACATAAATGAGTCAGAAGTAAAAAATTTGCCGGTATCAGAATGGCTGGAACCTCAACTAAATATAATTTATGAACAATGGAAAGAATGGCAAACAACAAGAAATATAAAACAATTGCCAACTGTGAAAATAAAAATTGAAGATAAAAAGACCAATCAAGCTCCTCTATTTGAGAATGAAGAAAAAGAAAAACCAGATTTAAAACCAAAACAAATAGAATCAAAAACAAAAATAAATGATTTTTTAAAAGATTTATTTTCTTAAATTAAGTAAGAAAAATAAAGACAAATTGATTAGATGGTTTATGATCTTTATGATTTGAAGTAAGAAGAAATTAAAATTATTGAGAAGAATACAAAATGGATAAATCATTTGAGGCACAGCTAATAAGAATAGATGAACTTATTCGTGAATTAGAGACTGAATATGACAAGTGTCTTGATAAAAAAACTGTTTCAGAGAAAGCGAAGGTAATTACTCACGAAGTAATTGAAAAAATTAGTAATGTTCTAGATCAAACTGCGAGAAGCATTTGGGAGAAATATATGGCAGTTAATCTTTCGGATATTGATAAAAAAAAATCAAAAATATATTTTCCTAAATCTAAAGATAAACATTCTTTCGACTCAACTATAGGAAAATGGATGATTAACAATCTTGAAACAAGTTATCCAGAGATTTATAGCTTTCTTTTGTCAAAGCAACCATTTACGAATGGAGATAACAAATGGTTAGAAATCATAAATATTCTCGCTTCACAAAAACATATAGGTTTAACTCCACAAAAAAGAGAAGAGATTACTCATATAAAGATTTCCAGTCAAGCTGGTACTGTTCATTTAATTTCGGAACAAGTAAGGTTCGGTCCCGGAGTTAGTATTTTGGGTGCTCCAGTAGATCCAAATACTCAAAGAATTATACCCACACCAGGTGTTGAAGAGAAGATCGAAAAATGGATTTCTTTTGTCTTAGAAGGATACGGCTTAGATGCTCTTGAATTTTGTAGAAATTCTTATAACAATGTTAAAAAAGTTATATCAGAAGCAGAATCTTTTAAATAAAAATATGTCTAATAAACAAGCTGGAGACACTGGAGAAATAGAGGTAATTGAACTCGTTCCATGCCCCAATTGTGGAAAAAAGCTAATGACTTTGCCTGCTAATTATCCGCTATATGACATTCAATGCACTGGTTGTTCATTTAGAGCACAAGTTAAAACAAACCTATCTAAACCTAAAAAAGAAATCTTCGGAGCTGGTTGGCAAATCATGGACAAGGTATTGAAATCTGGTTTTCTAATTCCTCCTATGATTGCTAATTTTAAATGGGAAGATAAAATAGGAAATCATCAAGAAATTAAATTTTATCCTTTTATATCAAAAAGTAATTTAAAAAAATATCAGTTACCGCCAACTGCTAAGAGAGCTAATTATTGGATGTTTAATTATATTGATTTAGACGCCTTACCATATTTTGTTTTATATAAAAAATAATTTTCAAAATTTGACTTTGTCTTTTTACTGTACGATAATTGAGGCGTGGTAGACAAACAAGATAAAATTCTAAAAATATTAGACATTATTGAACAACGTCTTTCGATAATTGAATTAACTTTAAAAATTTTTAATACTCCTGAAATGTTTGAAGATGACGACGTAAAATATAAAAAAGTTGTTAAATCTTTAAAAGGCTTAGATAAAGTATCCACAGCTTATTTACAACGTACGTTTTCAATAGGGTATGCTCGGTCAGCAAGATTAATGGAAAGATTAGAAAAAGATGGGTTTGTTGGTCCTGCCGAAGGCGCAAAGCCAAGGAATGTTATAAAAACTAAATTATAAAATGGGGATATTAACAATAAGCGTTATTATTTGGATTACAATAATCGTTTTGCACACTTCTTATGGTAAAAATATTAATAATTTTAGTGACAAGTTGAACTTAGTATCACTGATCATATTAGTTTTGGTTTCGGTCATAGCTTATGAAAAAATAGTTAATCATGACATTAGAATTCTTTATTCATTAGGTTTGGTTATTGCAAGCGGTGTGGGAAGATACGGAACTGAAATGTCTAAGAAAAACAAAGTAGTAGGTTTTAAACCAGAATTTTCAAGTATTAGACAGATAATTTATACGATATTGTTTATTTCTGGTTTGATAGGACTTTTAAGTTAGAACGTGACTGTATATTTTCATCCTCAGTTTGTCTTTAAATAGCTTCGAACACTGGAGGTTCAAGGTCTTCAAAATTTGACAGTTGATCTGGATTCCCGCCGGAGCCTGTCCCCGAATGGGGGCGGGAATGACAAGAGGTAAATTTATTTACTATATTTCTTCATCGTCAACAAGACTAAGGAAACCGCAATTAAAATCAAAGCTAAAGAAACATAAGCACTATTTAATATCTGCCAAAAAACATTTATAGTCATTTTCTGTCAAAGTAAACTGATAACACAAAAAACAATAATCCTAATACAACAGATTCTAACAAAGATAAAATATTTTGTAAACTAAAACCTTTTAAATAAATTACTAATCCCGGTGAAATCAAGATGATCGCAAATAAAGTTGATGCTAAGTTATTACAGGAATTAGATAGCGCCTTAAACCAAAAACACTTTTTTTTATAGAGTAATTTACTCACTGTTAAATCCACAAACAAATAATAAACCATGCTGTTTAATTTGTCAGTAGGGGATAACCTACAAAAATACGTAATTAGGTTATGGAGGCGGGATAATTTCGTCGATATACCACATGGGAAGTTGATCTTCAAAATGGAGTCACTTTCATTTGTGTAAATAATTATTTATGTATAATGTAACTATGATAGGTGGAGAAGAAGGAGAATTACCAGTAAAACCCGTTGTTCCAGGTGAGTTAATTGTATTAACAAAGGTTCAAAGAAATGCGGCTTATAAAAAACAAGTAGAAACTGGTCTTATTAATTATGACGTTTTCGAAAAGGATACAGAACATTTGGCTCCGGAAACGCCGATGAAGGAAGTCATTGAATTATTTAAAGATCAAAAAAGCAAGTTAAATAAACCCAAAGTAAAATAATTATGTTTAAAGATAAGAATGGAAGAGTACTGACGATGAGTGAGGTTTTTGGGAAAATAATTAACCGGATAAAAAATATTTGGCTGGAGATTATTGTTTATAAACTTCATTTGGTTGGCTGCGTTCCTTCTCATTGCTTTCGTCGTTTTTTTTACCGATTGGCCGGAATAAAAATCGGTAAAGGTTCGGCTATTCATATGCAAGCAAGATTCTATGATCCAAGAAATATCACAATTGGTGAGGATTCAATAATAGGCGAAGGAGTTGTCTTGGACGGTCGGGATTTACTGACGATTGGCAACCATGTTGACATTGCCTCTGAAGTGATGATCTATAACAGCGAACATAACGTCAATGATGAAAGTTTTGTTGCTACTAATGCTCCTGTAAAAATCGAAGATTATGTTTTTATCGGCCCACGTGTAATTATTTTAGCCGGAGTGACAGTCGGCAGGGGAGCTATAGTCGGAGCTGGTGCCGTCGTCACTAAAGATGTGCCACCTTACGCCATCGTCGGCGGAGTCCCTGCTAAAATAATAGGGGAAAGAAGAAATAAAGATCTTCACTACAAACTTGGAAGAGCAAGATGGTTTAGGTAGAAAAATACTAAATTATAAATACCAAGCTCCAAATAATTTTTAAATTTAAAATTTAAAACGTTTAATATTTATTTGTGATTTGTAATTTAGAATTTAGGATTTATTCAGTCGGCAGTTCCAACTAGATAAACCGCTGCCCAGGGGCGGAAGTTAGAATAGAATTTATCATCAATCGCAACCTTTTCTCCTTGGTAGACTTTATAAGTAAAAAAAGCCTTAGCTCCACCGGCGGGAAAGTCGACTTGCTTTGTCACTCCTTTTTTAAGAGTCGGATCATCCTGATATTTTGGCGGAAGAGCCGGAACAACATCATAGACGGTGGCCTTGGAGATTTCGACCCGGCGGTTGTCCTTTTTTCCATAAAATCGGAAATACAAAAGATTATTCTCTTTATCAATTTCAGTTTCAATCAAAATATAACCAGGAGTATTATTTTTTATTTTTAGATCAACGGTTGGGCCGTAGACCGTCGCATCAAAACCCGGTTGCGAATCATTTTCATAGTAACCGACCCGGTAGGCATGAGCATTGCGTTCAATGATTGGTAGTCCGGCGTTTAAAGCCGCTCGAAATAAGGTTGTTGAAACCTGGCAGACGCCGCCTCCATCGCCAAGAACAGTTTTACCTTCTTTAATAATGTAAGCCGGCTGATAACCGGTCAGCGCAGAAATATCGCCAATCGTATCGTTGAATGAAAATTCTTTACCTTTTGGTATTAATACTCCGTTAAATTTTGAAGCGGCTAAAATAACGTTGTGAACTCTCTGAGGAATCGAGTGAGTGTAGTCGGACTTGCCTTCAGCAATAAATTCCTCAATTCCATATTCATTGATATCTGACAACTTTATTTCCGGTTTAATAATTTCGGAACTCAAAACAATTTTTTTATTGGAAATATCAGTTTTAAAACTGATGATAATTTTATCAAAATCCGGCAAAAACTCATCAGATTTAATTTTCAAACCATCGGTTTCTTTTCTAAATTCAACCACTTTTCCATTTTCAAATTTAAATAAAGCGTTTTTTGCCGCCAAATTATATTTTTCTTCCGCTAAATCCAAAAAATCCTTAAGAGCAGAATTATCATACTCAATCCGACTATCAAAATTAAATTTTTTTAAATTAAAGATAGTCAAAAACTTTTGAAAATATTTAGAAGGTAAATTAGTTGATCGGCCTATAAGGTAAGCCCTTTCGGCAATCGTTTTTCCGTCATATTTTAATCCTAAAATTTTTGCCGAAAAAGTAGCCACCGGTTCATCGGCAAAAAAAACTGTCACCGAAGCGTTGTTTAATTTGGAAGACTTTTTTTTATAAAAATCAATTATTTCATCTTTGCTTTTTAAACCAAAATTTTGTTTATCAAGGAAGACGTTGGGGTAAATTTTATTTCCAATATTTTTTTCCTTATTTAAAAAAATAAAAGCCGTTGATACCAAAACAACTAATCCAAAAAAGGTCAATAAAAATAGAAAAAAATTACCTCTATGCTTCCTAATATTTGATATCATGATAGTATGGATGATGATAAAATAATTCCTGACGAAAATCAACCTAGCGTAAGCCGAGATGCTTTTCAGACTGTCAGCCAGGAAGAACCAATAGTTGAAGAAGCGCCTCAAGACATGACAACTCCCAACGTGGAGTTGCCGCCATCAGATAATTCACCGCCACCAGTTTATCAAGAGAACACCAATCAATATATATTTATTATTGGAGGAGCAATTCTATTTTTAATTTTGTTGGTCGTTGTCGTTAGAGCTATTTTTTTTAGAAAACCAAATAACAAGCCGGTCAACTTAATATATTGGGGTTTATGGGAAGAAAAAGAGGTAATGGATCCACTAATTGCCGCCTATCAGCAAAAAAATCCAAACATAAAAATAACTTACCAAAAAATGCAGCCTCAGAGCTACCGGGAAAAATTGGTCAGCCGGAGTAAAACTGAAGGTACAAGTCAGGGGGTAATTGAAAAACCGGATATTTTTCGGTTTCATAATACTTGGCTTCCGGAAATAAAAGATATTGTTGCCCCTCTCCCCCCAACAGTCATGACTGGAGATGAATTTGATAAAACCTTTTATCCTATTCACAAAAAAGATCTTAAAATTGGTAACTATTATTATGGTTTACCGCTGGAAGTTGATGGTTTAGTCATGGTTTACAATCAGGGTCTTTTTAAAAAGGCTGGTATTAATACCGTTCCGTCGACATGGGATGACATTACTCAAATCGTTCCCAAATTAACAGTAAAAGATCAATCTGGCAAGCTAATTACATCGGGAATTGCTCTCGGAACGACTGGAAATGTTGATCATTTTTCCGATATTTTTGGATTACTCTTATTACAAAATGGGGGATCTCTAAATAAATTGAATCAAGTAGAAGCAGCTGGAGCTTTAGAAATTTATCGAAAGTTTAGCGAACCTCCGCAAGGATATTGGAATGAAGATATGGCTAATTCAACGACGGCTTTTATCCAAGAAAAAGTGGCTATGATCATTGTTCCTTCATGGGAAATCTTGTCTATTAAAGCAACCAATCCTGATATTGATATGAAGGTAGTTCCCGTGCCGGTTGTGCCTGGGACGCCATTGATATCGGTGGCTTCTTATTGGGTTGAGGGGGTATCAAAGTTTAGTAATAATCAATTGGAAGGCTGGAAATTTTTGAGATTTTTGACCGAGAAAGAAAATATGACCAAACTCTATGAAATAGAAAGTAAAATCAGACCTTTTGGTGAACCATATTCAAGAGTTGATTTAGCTCCTCTTTTAGCTCAAGATCCTTATCTTGGAGCCATAATAAAACAGGCAAACAATCTTGTTTCATTGCCATTAATTTCCAGAACGATGGATAATGGTTTAAATGATGAGATAATTAAATATATAGAGAATGCCATCAACAGCACGAGTTTGGGGGTTTCGTATAAAGAAGCATTGACGACAGCTAAATCAGGAATTGATCAGGTATTTACGAAATATAATATTGGTAATTAAATATGAAAATACCTTTTTTTTCTAATAAAGCGAGTAAGGAGTTCTATTTAGGCATTTTTTTAAAAGAAAGCCAGGGGATAGTAATGATCTTTTTGAAAGAGAATGGCCGACTAGAATTGGTTGATAGGGAAAAATTTACCTACACCAATGGTTGGGAAAATCTGACAAATGATGTTGATGAAGCTTTATATAAATTAGAAAAGAATCTTGACCTTGAAATAAAAAAAACAATTGTATTTGTTTACTCCCATCTGGTTGACGAAAAAATAGGTGATATAAAACCCGTATATTTACAAAAAATCAAACAATTAACTAAGGCTTTAGACCTCAAACCGATGGGTTATATTGAATGTTATGAAGCGATCAGTTTTTATTTACAAAAAGAAGATCAGGGTTCTTTAACCGCAATATTAATAGAAATTGATAAAACTCAAGTTGGAATATTTACGTACACGGGCGGCAAGATTGACTCAAAAAAAATCTTAGGTAGGACAGATAATATTATTGCTGATTTAACGGAGGGTTTTGAAGAAATCAAGAAAAAATCACATATTTTGCCAGCCCGTATTATTCTTTATGACTCAGGCAATCTTGATGATACGGCGACCAAAATACTAAGCCATCGCTGGAGTAGCGATTTTTTTATACAAATTCCAAAAGTGGACATTTTATCAGAGGATGAGGTAATCAATGGTTTAATGAATATTTTTGGCGAACAATTAAAAAATGAAATACCTGTAAAAAGAGAGGAAAATCACAAGGGGGAAAACTTTGGTTTTATGATTAACGAAGATGTTGGAAAACAAACATTATTTCGGGATCAAAATATTTTACCTAAAATGAATTGGAAAAATAAATTTAATGAATTGACGAGTAAGTTCTTAGGTTTTTTTAAGAAAAAAAACAATTCTGGTAATTCTAAAATGAATTTTTCCGGGAAAATATTCATAGTGATAGGTATTTTGGTAATTATTCTAGGGTTATTTACTAATGAATATTTTTTCCATAAGGCAGAAGTAACGATCTACTTACCAACACAAGATTTAGAAAAAAATATTAAATTAGAATTAGAATACCGGGCTTCCAGTTCTTCAGCAAGTTTTTCGGAAACTACGAATACATCAGGTAAACAAGAGATTGGAGATAAAGCGCGCGGTTCAGTAACAATTCATAACTTTGACGATAAAGAAAAGATTTTTGCTAAAGGTTCTGTTCTTCAGTCTTCAAAATTGGAATTCCTTCTTGATACGGATATAAAGGTAGCTTCTTCAAGTTTGACGACAGACGGTTCAGCAAAGTTACCCGGCAAGAATACTGGGGCGGTGACCGCAGGACAAATAGGGACAGAAAGTAATCTTTCAAAAAGCCAAAGATTTTCTTTTGATGGACTGTCTTCTTCAATCTATTTTGGTGTTAATGAGGCGGCATTTTCCGGAGGTAGTAAAAAACAAATTCAAACGGTTTCAAAAAAAGATCAGGAAGATTTGAAATCAACAATTATTAATAAAGCGAAGAAAGAAATTCCTTCAATAAAAGTATTGCCGGATGAGGCAGTTGCCTCATCTTTATCAAAAGTAGACTTTGATAAATTATCTTTTTCAAAAGAAATTGGCGAGGAAAGCGCTAAATTGACGCTTCAAGGTACAGTAAATACAACTCAATATTTATACGATAAAAAATTATTTATTGATAAAGTTTTAGTTATGATCCGACCAGAAGTTAAGAACGACTACAAATTAGAAAAAGAAAATATTTCATATACGATAAATAAAATTAGCAAAGAAGATAAGCTTTTGAATGTTGATGCAAAAATTAAAGCAAAAGCCGTGATTAAAATATCAGATGAAGAAATTAAGAAAAGTTTGCTTGGAAAAAATGAATCAAAGATAAAGGAAATTTTAAAAAGTCAGTATAAGATTGATGGTTATAATCTAAATATCAATGAACCGTTACCAATCTTTAAAAACTACCTCCCATTTTTCTTGAAAAATATTATTTTGAAAAATTCTAGTCTATAAATATGGCTCTTCATGTCTATCTTAAAAGGAAGCATTATTCTGCCAAGAAAAAAACAGTTAATTTTTTTTCTTATATTTTTTTGATCGCCGGAGCTATGCTGTTATTTTGGTCCTTTTATCCAATTGTTTCTTTTTCAATTTATTCTAAATTGTATTTGAAGAATGATATTAATGCTCCAATTTCAGGGAATAATACAGCCTCATCTTTAAAAGAAGCTAATTCAATATTGGGAGCATTCAATATTTTTTCCAATAATCTTCGGGATTATACTCAGGCAAGTATTTGGTTTCCAGCCTCACCTCAGTTGAATCAACTGTCACAGTTGACGGTCAAAGAATACACCTTGTCAATTCCTAAGCTTAATATTAAACAAGCCCGAGTAGTTGTTGGAGGAGAAGATCTAACAAAAAGCTTAGTTCACTATCTACCACAATCTCTTCCGGGAGAATACGGTAATGTAGCTATCTTTGGACATTCTACTTTACCACAGCTATATAACCCAAAGGATTATAAAACGATATTTACCTACCTCTCGTCCCTTGAGAAAGGGGATAAAATATTTGTCAATGTTGGTGAATTTGAATATCAATATGAAGTAACGACTTTATTTATTGTAAAACCAAAAGATATATCAGTGTTAGAACAAAAAAAGGATGACTCTTACTTGACTTTAATAACCTGTGAACCTCCTGGAACATGGTTAGAAAGACTGGTAATAACCGCCAAACTTACAAAAATATAGGTAAATATTTGTGATTGAAGAAACCTATAATATATGATAAAATTTACCCCATGGAGTCAAGCTTATCTACTGTTATTAGCCTGTTGTTTAGAGGACTATATTATTTAGTAAATTTTTTTGTATTGATCGGTGAGTATACCCAAAAAATAATATTTTCACCATTGTTTTTTATCGGTAATTTATTAAAAAAGTTTTTCATATCGCTTTTTTATTTGATAATTAAGATAAAAATAAAGACAATAAAGTTGCCTGCTTTTAACTTACCGTCAGTAAAATTGCCATCAATAAAGTTACCAAAATACAAATTTCCGAAACTAAAAGTTCATCAGAAACTGATCTTAGAAAAAATTAGATATTTTTTTCTTGGCTGTTCAATTACTTTAGTATTTGTTTTATTCCTTCAATCATATATCTTTATTAAAAATCTTCCTTCGCCTTATAATATTGGGAAAATAAATTATCCTTTGTCGACCCATATTTATGATAGAAACGACGTATTACTTTATGAGATCTATCGAGAACAAAATAGAACTCCAGTTAATTTAAAAGAATTACCTGTTTATGTAGCTCAAGCAACCATCGCTATCGAAGATAAAGATTTTTACCGGCATCAAGGGGTGGCAATTTTTTCGGGAATTATACGAGCAGTCAAAGAAATGGTTATTAATAGAAATTTACAGGGTGGATCAACGATTACTCAACAGCTTGTTAAAACGGCTTTATTAACTCCTGAGCGAACAATAACAAGAAAAGTTAAAGAAATGATACTAGCTTTATGGACGGAAAAAATTTATAGCAAAGAGAAAATTCTTGAAATGTATTTAAATCAAGTTCCTTATGGTGGATCTTCTTACGGAATTGAAGAAGCCTCTAAAACATATTTTGGAAAAAAAGCTAAAGATTTGACGTTAGAAGAGGCGGCATTATTAGCTGGATTACCACAGGCGCCGTCTTTATATTCACCATATATTAATCCCGAGGCAGCTTTAAAAAGAAGAAATGATGTTTTAAATTCCATGAAGAGTCAAGGTTATATCGATGAAGAATCAAAAGTCAAAAGTCAAAAGTCAAAAGTGGAAGCGCTACCGCCAAAAACATCTATTCGAGCCCCTCATTTTGTTTTTTATACGAAAAATCAGCTAGATAATTATTATGGCATTAAGACCGTTGAGGAAGGCGGTCTAAAAGTTAAAACAACTTTAGATTATAAAATTCAGGAAGAAACGGAAAAAATACTTAAAGAAGAATTAGAAAAAATTAATTATTTGAACGTTACCAACGGAGCAATTTTAGTTACTCGTCCAACGACCGGGGAAATATTGGCGATGGTAGGCTCAGTTGACTATTTTAATCAACCATATGGAGCTTTTAATGTAACGACAGCTTTACGTCAACCGGGAAGTTCAATCAAACCAATTATGTATTCTTTAGCTTTACAAAAAGGCTATACAGCTGCGTCAATCCTTGACGATTCACCGGCTGTTTTTAACATAGCCGGATCAGAGTCATATCGGCCGGTTAATTATGATAATAAATCTCATGGCAAGGTGCCTTTGCGTTATGCTTTAGCAAATTCCTACAATATTACAGCCGTTAAAACCTTAAATAGTCTCGGGGTTGATAATTTTATTGATTTTGCCACAAAAATGGGTATTGGCACTTGGAATGATAAATCTCGTTACGGATTATCTTTGACACTCGGTGGTGGAGAAGTGACGATGGTTAATATGGCTGAAGCTTTTGGAGTGCTTGCAAACCAAGGATATAAAATGCCAATTAACTATTTCCAAGAAATTAAAGATAACGAGGGTAATGTTTTGCGTGAAATGACTCCTTTTAAAATCAAAGAGATAGATCCAGCTATTGCCTACATTATCAGCGATATTTTATCGGATAATTTTGCCAGAACTTTTGCTTTTGGACCAGGCTCGGCTTTAGAAATTCCCGGATATAAGGTTGCCGTTAAAACGGGGACAACTAATGATAAAAAAGATAACTGGACAATCGGTTACACCCCCGAATTTTTAGTGACGGTTTGGGTTGGAAATAATGATAATACCCCAATGAATCCTTATTTAACTTCAGGTATCACTGGAGCGGCCCCAATTTGGAATAGAGTAATGAGTTATTTATTAAAAAACTATGGAACAGGTAATAAGTGGTACGAGAAACCGGATAATGTTGTTGAGAAAAATTGTTATTACGGGAGAAAAGAATATTTTGTCCGCGGAACGGAGAATAGCGCGAACTGCAATCAGGCTTCACTGGCTAGCCCAACACCAAAGCCATAATAAGTTTATAAAGTTACTAAAGTTATAAAGTTCATAAAGAATTGGATTTGATCACTTTTAAAACTTTAAGAACTTTAAGGACTTTATGAACTACTTCTTCAGAGTTATCTCCTTAAATCCCACCAATTGTTGAAGAACCTCTGGCACCTTGACGCTTCCGTCTTTTTGCTGATAATTTTCCAAAATTGCAATTAAAATTCTTGGAGAAGGCATAGCTGTATCATTTAGTGAATAACAGTACTCAGTCGTATTATCTTTTTTTCGATATTTAATTTTAAGACGGCGGGTTTGAAAATCACCCATGATAGAGTTTGAAGCAATCTCTCCATAGCCCTTTCGGTAAGGCATCCAAATTTCTGTATCATATTTAAAAATTTGCGGTTCACCCATATCTCCGGTACACATCATAAGTCTTCGATACGGAATTTTTAGATCCTCAATAATTTCCTCGGTATTTTTTTGCAGTTCTTCGTGAAGTTTTTTAGCCTCTTCAATATCTGAGCCGGCGATTATTACTTGTTCGACTTTCCAGAATTCATGCACTCTATATAGGCCTTTAACGTCTTTGCCATAAGAGCCAGCTTCACGCCGAAAACAAGGTGAAAAGGCAACAAATTTTTTGGGCAGGTCTTTCTCATTCAATATCTCTCCAGAGAAGTAAGAAGTAATCGGAACTTCAGCAGTTCCTGCTAAATAAGCGTCTTCATCATTTAATTTATAGACTTCCTGTTCACCCCAAGGAAATTGTCCCGATCCAAATAAAGTAAAACCTTTCACAATTGATGGGGCAATTATTGGTGTATATCCTTTTTTAACTAGTTTTTGGAAGACATAAAAAAGGATGGCAAACTGTAGTTGGGCGGCTTGATTTTTTAAAAAATATCCGCGAAAACCGGAGACTTTTGATCCTCGTTCCAAATCAAATAGGTCGAGCGATAGTCCAAGGTCAATATGGGACTTAAGTTCAAAATCAAACTTTGGAATCTTACCCCACTTTTTTACCTCAACGTTACCGGTTTCGTCTTTACCAACTGGGACTTCATCAAGTGGTACATTAGGAACAAATGAGACTAATTTGTCCAATTGGTCTAATATGCTTGCAAGTGATTCCTCAAATTTTTTTAGTTCTTCTTTTATTTCTTTACCGCGAGCAATTATTTTTTCATCTGGTTTACCGTGTGAAGTTTTATTTCTTTCTTCGCGAAGAACCTGAATCTTTTGAATAAGTTCCCGTCGCAGGTCGTCGAGTTTTAAAATCTGTTCAACATCAACTTTACGATTTTTGTTTTTGGCCGCCTCAATAACCTTCTCTTTATTGGCGCGAATGAAATCGAGAGATAACATAGAAACATTGTAGCAAATTAATTAACCTAATTGATCTAATTATTCTAATTGACCTAAATAATAACCAATGACCAAGTTATTTATATATTGGCAATTGGAAATTTTTTAGAAATTAGGTAATTAGTAATTAGAAATTTTATTAATTAACCTCTTGAGTGCTATCAGCCTGTGGTTAACTTCATGATGTTCGTCTTCAGTCAATTGATCATAATATTTGTTATATTTTTTAACAATAAATAGAGCTCGGTAGGGATATCCGTTGGTAGGTCGATTACTGGCTTTTTCGGCTATGTGACCTTTAATTTTTTCTTTTTCAAAAATTGTTTTTTTTGTTTGAGGATTATAAAAGCAAAGGCAGGTTTCCAAAAAAGCAGTTCTTTTTGAGCCCGTACAACCTCGGAGGTTGTGTAGCGCGTGGCCAATAAGCTCTAAATCGGTCGCTTCACGTCCCATCCAGCGTTTTGATTTCACACCTGGCTCATTATTCAGATAGGGAATGATCAACCCTCCGTCGTCAGCGATTGTTGGTATACCGGTTTTTTCAGCATAATACTTTGCTTTAAGAGTAGAATTTTCTTTGAAAGTTTTTCCGGTTTCCTCAGGATCCTCCTCTACTCCAACGTCGGTTAATGTAAGGATCTTAATTCCCTTTTTTTCAAGTTCGTTCAGTCCCATTTTTAATTCTTCAAGTTTACCCTGATTATGAGTCGCAATTAAAATCTTTTTCACTTTTTATTTTTGTGTGGCTGAGGCAATTCCAGCCAATTCAACAGCACCACCACAGTATTTTAATATGATATCGATTGATTCCTGTAAAGATTTTTCGACTTTATCTCGGGTAATATCAGATACTCCATCAACGTTCAAGATAATATTCTTTGTATTCTCAGAAACACACGTTCTTTGAGCATCGCGATAGTTGAAATCAATATTATAACCACCAAGTTGGTCAAAATAAGCCAGTTCTGAGGGTTTAAATTTTGTTGGTTCTTTATCACCCAACAATAAAATTTCTTCTCCATCTTTTGGAAAGCGCATTAGGGTAGGAAAACTAAATTTATCAAAATCAAAGGCACCCACAGACACACGGTTTTTCATAACGATTAAATTATATGCATCGACACAAGTATTGATCTGATATAAATCTTTTTTCTGGGAAATTCTTCGAAGCAGCGCCTCCGGTGATGGCCGGCGTGAATGCCAGTCAATTCCCATCTCTTTATAAAGTTTTCGATAAGTCAAAACTTCTGGATAGCTACTTATAACTTCGTTGGACAAATGTGACTGTGACTCCACAAATTGGTTAATTTCTTTTACAAGGTTTGGATCAGATTTTTTAATATTAATATTTTTAATTACAGCAAAACCAATATTGATTGACGGATATTTTTCGGAAACTGCTTTATCAATGGAAAAGATTTTTTTATTATTAAAGTCAGGAAACAAATATTTTTTATTTGTTGGCGTTAAAATTTTATCTTGATCGTTAACTTTCATTAGTTGTAAGGCCTTATCAAATCCAATATTAATAATTAGATCCCCTATCTTTGCTCCGAATGGTTTTCCAGTTAAAGACTGATAAACAGCTGTAAAAGCTTCTTTGGCATTAATACCAGTTTTTTTTATACTATCAAAAACTGCTTTCTGAACTTGTTCTCGATCTTCTTTATTTTTTAGTGTGTCTAGTTGATTGATTAACTGTACAGTAAATTTTTTCTGTAATTCAGAAGGTGAAAATTTTTCCATTGTTTTAATTTCAATTTTTTCTTGGGCGTATTTTTCCAAATATATTTTTGCATATTTTATCCGTTCTATAAGTATTTCTTTTTCATCAGTCGACAAAGGCGATTTTTTTTGGAGTTTAAAGAAATTTTCAATATTTTCTTTATTTGTTTTAATTAAATTAACAATCGTTCTAAATCTTGGTGAGTACAATCTCTTTTTAGGGAGTGGTTTAACTTCGGATAATTCAATAATTCTGGCGTAGTCAGTAGCAACCTCACCAGCTTTATCTTTAGGTAAATTATTTTCAAGTTTCAAAAAATATGAATTTAAACAACGGTCATAATCATCAAAAAGATTTGGGATTGTATCTCCGATTGGATCAAAATCAAGATGGGTCTTGATAGGAGTTCGAACCAATAAAAAGCGGAGCAAATCAGGCGGTAAAATTTGGGAAACTTCTTTGGCTGATGAGCCGATTCCTTTAGAAGATGACATTTTTTTTCCGCCGATTGTAAACCATTCATAACCACCAAGAGGATCAGGAGGAGTTATTCCTAATACCTCTTTACAAAAATGGATCCCCATATCATAGGAACCACCTGATGACATATGATCTTTTCCAGATGATTCAATCGTGATACCAATTACTTTCCAGTGAGCCGGCCAATCTAATTTCCAAACAAGTTTTCCATTTTCATTTATTGGTTCAACTTTTCCTTCGTGGCCACAGCCTTCAGCCCATTCAACCATATGAGGTTCGCATCGATAATAAACATATTTTCCGTCCCATTTATAAACGCTAGTTGTACTTATCTTTCCACATTTTTCACAAATTGGATTATATGGAAACCAATTTGATGCTCGATCTTTTTTTACAACTTTTTTATAAATATCCCTAACGATGTCAGCCTTATCAAGAATCAACTTGATAACTTCGTTCATTTTACCGGCTCGATGAAGTTCTGAAGACCAGATTATTTGTGGATGACAGTTAATAGAATTAAAAACTTTAATAAATTCGTTTGCAAAAAAATCAGCGAAGGATTTAAAACCGGTTTCAGGTGATGGGATTTTATAAAGAGGCATACCCATATATCTCCCCCATTTTTCTTTATCAAGATATGCTGGCATTCCATCCATCGGATCCATGTCATTGAAGACATAGGAAAATTTGGCATTAACGCCAATATCTTTTAGAGCTTTATAAATCAGGTCATGAACAATCACGCCACGGAGTGAACCAACGTGAACCCGACCAGATGGCGTTTTCATATCATCGGTCCATTCAAGGGGTAAGTTTCTTTCCTTCAATCTTTTTGCTTCACGGTCTGGCCAAATCATAAGAAGAAGTATAGCAAGAAACCTTATTTTATTTCAATGATTTTGTACTGGACTTTACCGGCGGGAATATTGACTTCAACTAAATCTCCAACTTTTTTATTGACCAAAGCTTGACCAATGGGGGAGTTTTGGGAAAGTTTTTTATTCATTGGATCGGCTTCAAATTCACCAACGATTTGAAAAAGCTCGTTTTTTCCGCTGGTCTCAACCGTGACTGACGATCCAACCTGGACTAAATCACTAGTATTATTATTTTCAACAACCTCAGCATTATTAATTATTCCCTCAATTTCCTGGACTCTTCCTTCAACAAAGGCAAGTTCTTCTTTAGCGGCCGTATATTCGCTGTTTTCTGCAAGATCACCCATAGAGCGGGCTTTACCTAGTCGTTCGATGGCTTTTGGTTTTTTATTATTTATCAAATCTTGATGTTCTATCTTGAGATCATCAAAACCTTTTTGTGTTAGTTGTATTTTTGACATAAAAAAATATGATCCTTAAAGCACTTTTTAAAAGCATGGATCAATGGTAAAATAGTACTAGATTTTGAATTAAAAGTCAATTATTTGGTCCTATCGTCTAGTGGTTAGGACGGCAGGTTCTCATCCTGTAAACATCGGTTCGATTCCGATTAGGATCACCAATAAAAAACCCCGCCTTTCGGCGGGGTTTTTATTAACGCAAATTTACTTGATTATTGAGCTTGGCCTTGGGCTTCTATCTCAAATATCTTATCATGAAATTTCCAGAATTTTCCCTGATCATCTGCACAAAGTGCCGCTTCAGCTGTCTTTTGGGCATTTGGATGAATTTGGACTAAAGGATACTGTTTGTAAAAGAATCTCACATCATTCTTGTATGTGCTTAAAATTTGTTTGACAGTCGGATAAGCTCTGATACAGAATGGACATTCAAAGTCTGAAAATTCAACAATTGTGACTTTGGCATTTTTTGGTCCTTCAGCTGTCATACCACTGACATCAACATCCTTGGCCACAAGTTTGAATGCTTTACCTTGATCTGTTCCAGTCTCATCACATTGGCTCGCTAAATTAGATTCAGTATAATCAGCACAGAGTGTAGAACCTGTTCCGTTAATCTCTTTATCAATTATTTCTTTAAAAGCACTAAAAGGAAAAGCTCCTCCTAAAAACTTACCGTTTATAAAAAATCCTGGTGTACCTTGAACTCCAAGGGAAACTCCGTATTTAGTATCTTTTTCTACTAAAGTCTTTTTTTCACCGGAATCCAAACATTTATTAAATTTTCCGGTGTTCAAACCAAGTTCCTTGGCATATTTTTTTAATTTAGGTACAGAGATTGGAGATTCCTGCTGGACAGCCGCCCCTGCTTGGCCACCAGTTCCTGAATTAATTTTTTTCTCTAACGAAAACATCTTGACCGTCATAAAGACGAGAAAAAGGGTAATCACTCCCATCATCACATAAAGAATGTTATTGTTGGGTTGGGAATAAATAACAGGAGGCTGAACTGGTTCGCTTCTTCTTTTAGCTTTTGGCATAGTTTTATTAGAAATTTTTAATTTATTTACCTTATAACTGTACCGTTTTTTAATTTTTTGTCAAGGGGGATAAGTTCCAATTTTTCCGGATCATCAGCAACCAAAATCATTCCATTAGAATCTTTGCCCATCATTTGTTTTGGTGCAAGATTGGCAAGAACAATATATTTATTGCCGATTAAATCAGCCGGTTGATAGATTGGAGAAAGTCCTGATAAAATTTCGACAGTACCATAATCTTCGCCAAGGTCAACTTTCAAAACAATAAGTTTTTTTGATCCTTCAAGAAGAGCGGCTTCTTTTATTTCACCGACTCTAAAATCAAGCTTATTAAAATCCGGAAAAGTAATCATGTCCTTTTTCATAATTTAATAAAATAATTATTTATAACAATTTTTTTATCCATAATTTATGTTTCAATTTTACTAACTTCAATTTTTTTATTTTCAGAATAATTTATTATCACTGCAGAAATTATTACAAGTATTCCTCCAACCAAGCCCATTAAAGTTGGTACTTCTTTATAAACCAGAATTCCAATTACTAAACCAAAAAATGGAGTTAATATCAAAAGGTTATTGGCAACAATTGCTTCAATGTGTTCAAAACCATAGTTATTAGAAACACCTATCAAAATAAAAGTTAAACCAGCCATAAAAATAACTAATAACATTTTCCAATCGAGAATAAAAAAGTTAGTAATTTTATTTCTTAATATAAGTGAAACTATCAAAGCAAATATTCCCATTGTAAAAGAACCAATCAAAGCAATCTCTTCATTATTCAAAGATTTTGACATAAATTTTCTCGACACATAACTTATTGAGTAAAAAAAGGTAGAAACGACCGCTGCTATTTCACCAGCACCAATCATACTTATATCAGAAAAATTCTTTACCGTAATTAAAATCACTCCAAAAAAACCTAAGAATAAGGCAAATAATTTTGTTGGAGTTAATTTTTCTTTGAGGAAAAAAATTCCTAAGATAGCTGTAGTAGGTAAAGCATAGATCATATTAATATTGGAAAAATTACCGTTATTAATTGCGAAAGTAAATAAGCCTATCCCAATAAGTAAGGAAACTGTTCTTAATAAAATATAAGAAATATCCGATTTTGAAATCTTATTAACTTTTGAAAGGTTTATCTGTTTATTAAAGGAATAAAAAACAAAACCTATTAAACTCCCAATAATTGCTCTTGCTGAAATTTGTTGAAAATTATCAAAATGTTGTGACATTATTCTAACCCATATACCCATAATCGCACCCAACAAAGCGGCGAATATTAGCGAGAAAATAGCAAAACTTTTTGTTGATTTAAAAAACTTACTCATTTCAACTCCTCCTTAATTTTATTTAATGGATTTTATTTCTTTTACAAATATTTCAAGTCCTTTATCTAAAATACTTCTTTCAATTATCAGTGGTGGCATAATTTGAAAACTATAGCTATCAGCGTTGGCTAAATGCAATCCTTTACTTCTAGTTTTTTCAATAAATTTCATCATATTAAAATCTTTTAAACCATTAGTGAGCCTTATACCAATTTCCATTCCAAGACCATTTATATCATCAACATAAGAAATATCTTTTAACTCTTTTCTCAAAGTTTTCATAATATAATTTCCGTCAACTTCTGCTTTTTCCCAAACCCTATCTCGTAGGTGGATCTCTAAAGTTTTTAAAGCACCTGCAACGTTTAATGGACTCCAGCCAAAAGTGGATTGAGGATTTGATTTTGAAAAAGTTTTTTCAGCAATTTCTTGAGTGGTCACAGTTGCTGCAATAGTTGCCCCGTTTCCTATTCCCTTAGCGAATGTAACAATATCTGGAGCTACATTTTCATGACTCATACCATAAAGTTTTCCTGTTCGGGAAAATCCTGTTCCAACCTCATCAAGAATTAATAAAACTCCATATTTTTTAGTCAACTTTCTAACTTCAGTCAAGTAACCTTTTGGCGCAATATAAGTTGATCCCCAACCTGTGATAATTCCAGATTCTGTGATAAATGCGCCAATTTCTTTATCTGACTTCAATATTTTTTCAAATTCAAATAAAAAATCCGCTAATATTTGCTTTTCATTTTTATCTTCAAAGTTGACTCGTGGATATTTTAATTGGATATGATCTTTAAAGTCTAGAAAAATGGCTTTTGATATCGGATATTCTGGAGAATAACCAAGTTGAAGAGTTTGATAAAGTGAACCGTGAAAAGTATCTCTGAAAGATAAAATTTTTCTTTTGCCAGTATACGCACGAGCTGTTTTTATAGCCATAATATTGGCAGTGACTCCACTAACTTCTCTAGTTATCGTATTTAAACTTTCAGGAAGTGAGTCAGTAAGTTTTTCAGCATATTCTTCTTGGATAGGATCGGCGAGCCACATTGAAGTATAAATATTTTTCTTTGCTTGTTTAGCAATCGCATCGTTAACTTCTTTATTATTCCAGCCTAAATTAACTACGTTCCACCCTGAAGTAAAATCAATTAGTTGCTTTTCATTTTCATCCCAAATATAACTATCTTTTGCTTGTGAGATTTTAAATTGGTATTCAGAAAAACTGTTATAAATAATCTTATTTTTAATCATATTTCTATTTTGCGTAAATGCGGTATAAATTACTGCCGATTTTTTCGAATTTATAAATTTCCATTTTGCCAATTTCAGAAGTATTTTTTACATGAGGTCCCCCGCAAAATTCCTTTGAATAGTCTTTAATAAAATATACCTTCACCATGTCAGGATATTTTTCTCTGAAAAAAGATTTAGCCCCAAGCTTTAACGCTTCTTCTTTTGGAATTATTTTAAATTCAACGGGCAATGATTCTTTTATTTTTATATTAATAATTTCTTCAACTTTTTTAATTTGTTCCTCGGTTGGTTTTAAAGTTGAGGCAAAATCAAATCGCAGTCGATCGGTTGTTATATTTGATCCTTCTTGTCTTATGTCAGATCCGACAGCATCAAACAATGCTTGATGAAGAAGGTGGGTGGCCGTGTGATATTTTATTGTTTGAACTGAGTGATCGGCGAGACCACCTTTAAATTTTCCAGCTGAGGCAGATCGAGATAGGTCTTTATGTTTATTAAATTCCAAAATGAACTGTTTCCTATCAATTTTTTGTCCTTTTTCCCGAAAAAGTTCTTCAGTTAATTCATAAGGAAAACCAAAATTCTGATAAAGATCAAAAGCAATTTTTCCGTCAACTTTATCTATTTTTTTTATTTCTTTAAGACCTTTTGTAATACTCAAATTAAATTTTTTTATCTCCTCGGCAATAATCGTAACAACCTCTTTTTGAAGTTTTTTTCTTTCAATCCCTTGTTCGCCGTCATAGGTTTCAAGAACGCCAACGTCTGCAATTTCTGCAAAATCAGTTGTCTTTCCATCGGTCAACTCATACATTTTGATGGCGCTTCGTCTCAGAAGTCGTCGCAAAACATAACCATGTTCTTTATTTCCAGGCATGACGCCGCCAGCAATCAAAAAAGTAGCTCCTTTTAGATGATCGGCAATAATTCTCGTTCTAGGTTTATTAACACCCTCATAAGCTTTTCCTGAAAGCTTTTCTATTTCCTTAATTATTTTATTAAAGGCATCAGTTTTAAAAACATCTGGATCATCATTTGACGCGGCGAGAATTCTTTCGAGCCCTCCGCCAAAATCAACATTCATCGCTGGTAGATCTGAGAAAGTACCATCATTATTTTTTTTATATTGCATAAAAACTGAATTTCCAATTTCCATAAATCTTCCACAATCGCAGTTAGGGTGGCAGATTTTTCCAAATTTTTTATCATGCTGGATTTGAGTAAATTCATAAAATACTTCTGAATCTGGCCCACCTGGTTCGCCGGCTGGCATGTTATCAGGCACTCCGGCCCGCGACCACCAGTTTTTTTCTGGTCCATATTTCATAATTTTATTCTCAGGAATGCCAAGTTCTTTCCAAATTTTAATTGAATCATCATCGGGTGGAAGATTATTTTTTTTATCTCCGGCAAACACTGTTACATAAAGTTTTTCTCTTGGCAAACCGACTTCAGATGTTAAAAATTTCCAAAACCAAGTTAACTGTTCCTTTTTAAAATAATCACCCAGGGACCAGTTTCCCATCATCTCAAAAAAAGTTGTATGACGATTATCGCCAACTTCTTCAATATCTTGAGACCTAAAACATGGCTGTATATCAAAAATGCGTTTTCCCAGTGGGTGAGTTTCTCCAAGAAGATAGGGAACTAATTGTTGCATGCCACTTCCGGTAAATAGAGTCGTTGGATCGTTTTGAGGAACAAGTGGAATCGCAGGAATTTCTTTATGACCATTTTTTTTCCAGAAATTAGCAAATTTTTCTCTCAGCTCGACATGGGTTAACATAATATTGTAAAATTATAGCACTAAAAGAAAATGACAAATGACAAAATCCAAATGTCAAATGAATAACAAACATCAAATAACAAATGTTTTAAACATTTAAAATTTGTAATTTGTTATTCAATTGTTATTTATCATTTGTAATTTGACATTGATATGTTAATAAAAACAACAAATACTAAATTAATCAAAACGTTTTTAAGTAAGCTATCTTTACCCAAATCGAATTCTCATAAAGGACAAAATGGTCGGGTATTAATTATTGGCGGCTCATCTTTATTTCATTCTGCTTCCCTTTGGGCGGCCGAAGTGGCTTCTCATTTTTGTGACATGGTTCACTATTCATCAACTGAAGAAAACCAAGAGATATTTTTATCTTTAAAGAAAAAGTTTCATAATGGGATAATTGTTCCTCAAGAAAAACTAATGGAATATGTAAATGAAGATAATGCGATTTTAGTTGGTTCTGGAATGGTACGCGAAGGCAAAGAGGCAAAATATACTTTTGATTTAACTAAATCTTTAATCAAAAACTTTCCAGAAAAACAGTTTGTGTTTGACGCTGGAGCTTTGCAGATGATGGATAAAGAATGGTTACTTAAATTGAAAACACCAGCAATTGTAACACCTCATCAAAAAGAATTTGAAACTTTATTCGGAATATCTATACTTAGCCTCCCAATCGAAGAAAAAGTTAAATTAGTTCAAACAACCGCAAAAAAATATAAAGCAATTATTTTATTAAAAGCAATCACAGACATTATTTCCGATGGAAATGAAGTATATTTGGTTGAAGGGGGAAATGCGGGCTTGACTAAAGGAGGGACGGGAGATATTCTGGCTGGCTTGACAACTGCCTTGTCTGCAAATAATTCAGCTTTAGATTCAGCTGTTTTTGCTTCAATATTGTTAAAAAAAACTGGAGAAAAACTTTTTCAATCAAAAGGATACTGGTATAATATAGGTAACATTATTGAAATGATTTCAGAAGTATTAAAAGATAATATAGATCTATGAAAAAAGAAACTTTAATTGCTGTATTTTTAGGTCTGCTTTTCGGTGGAATTGTAGCGGTTTTTATTTCTTTAAAAAGTAAGGAAATAGAACTTTCAACAAACAAAGTAATTGCCCCACCCAAAGAGAATGTTTCCGTCCCTAATTTAACCGGAATTAAAATGGAATCTTTGGAATTATCTGAACCGGCCAACAACGCAATCTTTGAAAAAAATACCATTCATTTTAAAGGAACTGCAGCTAAAGATTCTTTAATTATTATCCAGTCACCGATTAAAGATTTAGTTGTAAAGAATATTCAGGGAAAGTTTGATTTAGAATTCCCCTTAGCATTAGGAGAAAATTCTATTAAAATGGTTGTTTATCCAAAAGAAAAACAATTTAGGCCTCAAGAAAAATTTATTAAAATTTATTATATTGACAGCGAGCTATGAAAATCACCATAAAAAATTGTTTCATTGTCACATTGCTCTATTGTTTGTTAGCAAATTCTATTGTGATGGCACAAACTCCTTCTATCGAAGCCTCTTCATCACCAACAGTCGTGGTAGACAAAGATATCCAACAATTAAAGGATAAAATTGCTAATAAGGTTTCAGAAATTAGAAAACAAAATAATAAAGCTATTTCCGGTTTTGTTTTAAAAATTGATGGAAATTCCATGAAATTGAGTAATACCGAAGAAGTAAATCAAGTCAAATTTGATGATGCTTTGACTAAGGTTTTTAAAGTGTTAGGAACAACAAAAAAAGAAATTAAAACTAACGATATATCAAAAGATGATTATGCGATTGTTAGTGGAGTTATAGCGGATAAGGTTATTACAGCAAATGTAGTTTTAATCGATGAAAATTTTTTAGTTGATTCAGGAAAAATTACCGAAATAAATAAAGAAGATTTTAACATAAAAGTATTGACTAACGACAAAAACACGTACAGCTTGGATATAGAAACAGGCACAAAGCAACATATGGTTAATATCAAAACTTTATTAAGCGAAGTGGTTGGTTTCAGCAAGTTAAAAGAAGGTGATACAGTTCATTTTGTTGTTAAAAAAACAGGTACAGAAAAAGATAATAATTATTCAGCTGTCAAGATTTTGATAATTCCACAGGAATACTTTATAAAATAATGTTCAACATATTCAAATCCTTTTTTGACTACAATCAAAAAGAAATCAACCGGTTGCAAAAAAAAGTTGAGGAGATCAATAATCTTGAAGATAAAGCAAGAGATTTGAAAGACAAAGACTTTGTAACGGAAACAAAAAAACTTCAAAAAATTGTTCAAGCCGATGAAAATAAAATTAGCGAAATTTTACCATGGGCTTTCGCTTTATCTCGTGAAGCGGCCCGTCGGACTTTAGGACAACGTCATTTTGATGTTCAACTTATTGCGGCATTAGCCCTTCATGAAGGAAAAATAACTGAACAAAAAACCGGTGAAGGTAAAACCCTTTCTTCGGTGCCGGCTTTGTATCTAAATGCACTGTCTGGGCAAGGTGTTCATCTAGTCACAGTCAATGATTATCTCGCTCGCCGCGATTGTGGGTGGATGGGAACTGTTTTCAACTTTTTAGGATTAACAACAGCGGCGATGATTTCTGATAAATCTTTTTTATTTGATTTAAAACATACTGATCGCGATGCCGTTGACTGGCGTCTTCAACACCTTAAGCCAATTACACGCAAAGAAGCATATTTGGCTGATATTACCTATGGTATCAACAGTGAATTCGGATTTGATTATTTACGGGATAATATGGCGGCTAATCCAGATGACACGGTCCAGCGAAAATACCATTATGCAATCATCGATGAAGCTGATTCGGTTTTGATAGATGAAGCGAGAACGCCGCATATAATTTCCGCCCCAAACGAAGAAGACACTTCCAAATATTATCTTTATCCAAAGATTATTAATCAACTTGTTGAAAAGCAAGATTATGTTATTGATGAAAAATTAAGGACAGCAAATTTAACCGATGCTGGAATAAAAAAAATTGAAGGCATATTGAATGTTTCCAATATTTATGAAAAAGATTTTGACACTCTTTTTCATATTGAGGCGGCTTTAAAAGCAAATGCCCTTTTTAAATTAGATAAAGATTATATTGTTAAAGACAACGAAGTTATTATAGTTGATGAATTTACAGGCCGGTTACTTCAAGGACGACGATTTTCAGAAGGTTTGCATCAGGCGATTGAAGCCAAAGAAGGGGTCACTATTCAGAGAGAATCTAAGACTTTGGCGACTGTTTCTTTACAGAATTATTTCAGAATGTATAAAAAATTAGCGGGTATGACGGGAACGGCAACAACTGAAGCAGAAGAATTTCATAAAATTTATAACACCGACGTTATTTCAATTCCCACCCACTTAACCATGAAGCGATTAGACGAGCCTGATATGATTTATAAAACGGAAAAAGGCAAGTTTGACGCTGTCGTTGAAGAAATTGCCAAGAACTTTAAGATCGGTCGTCCAATCTTAGTCGGGACCACTTCAATCGAAAAGAACGAATATTTATCAATGTTACTCAAAAATAAAGGGGTTCCACATCAGTTATTGAATGCTAAAAATCATGTGCAGGAGGCAAAAATTATTGCCAGCGCTGGGGAAAAAGGGGCAGTGACAGTTGCTACAAATATGGCGGGTCGAGGAGTTGATATTGTGTTGGGAGGAAGTTTTCCGGAAAAATCAGAAAATAAGAAAATCAATGAATGGCAGGAAAAACATGATGAAGTGGTCAGATTAGGTGGTCTTTATGTACTCGGAACGGAAAAACACGAGTCCCGGAGAATTGATAATCAGCTGCGTGGTCGTTCAGGTCGTCAGGGAGACCCCGGTGAATCAAGATTTTTTGTTGCCCTTGAAGATGATCTGATGAGAATCTTTGGCGGAGAACAGATTTCTAAAATGATGACTTTTTTAAATTTTCCGGAAGATCAACCATTGACTCACTCGATGGTTTCCAAAGCAATAGAACAGGCCCAGGTAAAAGTAGAGGGCTTTAATTTTGATATCCGAAAACACTTAGTTGATTTTGATGATGTTTTAAATAAACAGAGACAGATCGTTTATGAACTACGGAAAAAAATGCTTTTTGGCAGTAAAAATGATGCTGATTTTAAACAAACGATTTCAGATATTTTTAAGGAAGAAATAGCTGTTTTAGTGAATAATTACATGATGAATATTGATCAATTGACTGATGAGGATAAAACAAAATTAGTTCAAGAGCTGAATATGATGGTTCCATTTGATGAAAAAGAATTGAGTTCAATTATAAAATCAAAGGACCAAGAAAAAATTATAAGCTTTTTGGACCAAATAATTGATAAGCAATATAATATAAGAGAAAAAAAACTTGGTAAAGAAACTTGGGGAGATATTGTTCGAAGTGTGGTTCTTTCAACGATAGATAAATTTTGGATGGATCATTTGACGGCAATCGAAGATTTGCGGGAGGGAATTAATCTTCGAGGATATGGGCAGATGGATCCGTTAGTTGAATATAAAAATGAAGCTTATTCAATGTTTGAAAAATTAATTGGAAATATAAATTTTGAGGTAACCCGACGATTATTTAAAATTGAAATTAATGTAGGGACAGGTCACGACCTGTCCACACATCAACATCATGAATCAAAAATGATTCTCCAATCGGCCTCGGCCATTGATCCATTTAATCAACAGGCTCAACAACCCGACTTGGCCAAGGTTTCGTCGGGCAAGGTAATCAAACCTCATGGGAAATTAGGCCGAAATGAGAAGTGTTGGTGCGGGAGTGGAAAAAAATATAAAAAATGTCATTATCCGAATTAACTAGACACCTATGTCAACTGAAATTTTGGAAAGTACCGCAGGACTCGAAACAGAGTGGATTTTTGATACAATTTTCCTCCTATTTTTATTGCCCTTTTTTGCCTTGACTAATACTTAGTTGGGACATTTGCTCCAAAGTCCCCGATTATTTTCCTTAGCTTCTGTTTGGGCTTCTAAAAATTGCTGCTGATATTTTACATCTGGTGGGAAGGTTGAGACTTGGGCAAATCCCTGACGGACAAGATAATCATTAATAAACATGGCTTCACTTGATGCGTTTAGTGGGTTGCCAATCCAAACGTAACAGAGAAGACGTTTATATTTATCGGTTTCAGAAACATCTTTTTCGATATAAACTTCTTTACCTTCAACTAATCTTTTATTTTCGTCCGATGCCGCTTGGCCAAAACATTCGATTGGTTTTCTCGGATCATGAAGCTCAGGTGTGTTTATTCCAATATATCTAACTTTAATCTTTCCCTCGATCTCAATCGTGTCTCCGTCAACAACGCGGATCACCTTGACTTGGGTCAGGCATGCCTGACCCCTACACGATGCTGGCGTTGGAGCTTTTGTTGGATTAATTAAAGAATTAGAAAGGGGATCTTTATTAAATACCAATTGAAATACGGCATAAATTATTGCCAGGATGTAAATTAAAAGTTTTTTATTTGTTCGGGTCATTAATGATTTATTTTATCAGAAAATAAACCAAGATAAATTTCACTTGAATTATATTAATTGGAGTAGTATGATGCTAACCATATGGCTGAGAAAAAAAAGCAGACTCCTGAAGACCTTGCATTGATTGAATGGAAGAAAGCACAGGTGTCTTCCAATATTGAGAAATTTCAATTAGCAGTTGTTGGAGAGCATGGAAATTTGCAAGTCAGCGCTTCGAATGAAGTGAAATCTATCAATGATGGAACCAATACACCCTCGGTAACATTAGGTATAACGTCAAAAAATCCAAATAATAATGTTCGTCAATATGAGGATGAAAAGAATGGATTAGCCAAATCAGTTGATAGAAAGAGTAGAAAATTTGGAGCAACTTCTGAAGATTTCTGGCAATTTACTAAAAATGAAGGTCTTTCTTCTTTCGAAAAAATATATAGATTTGAATTAGCAATAACACGAAGTGACAGATTTTTCTTTCACGCTCAAAAAGGAAAATACGGCCAAGCTTTGTTAGGTTTTGTAATGAATAAATAATTTGCTATTAATTTTACTTCACCGTTACACTCTTCGCTAAATTTCGGGGTTTATCGGGGTCGGCACCGCGGCCGACGCCAAGATAATATCCAAGCAGTTGACCAACCATAATATTTGCAAAGATTGTCAGATCTTCAAGATCGGGAGTTTTTATCAGAACATCAAATTCATTTGAATTAAATGGAGCGACTCCAATAATAAGTCCACCACGAGCTTTGATTTCAGCGGCACTCGATAGAACTTCATCTTTAACTTCATCATTAGAAGCAAGGACAAAACTAGGTGTTCCTTTTTGGATTAAAGTGATCACTCCGTGCTTCAGTTCACCAGCGGCAAACGGTTCGGCGTGAATATAACTGGTTTCTTTAATCTTTAAAGCAAACTCAAGAGTCGCCGGATAATTCAAATGTTTACCAATCAGATACATATGCTCTTCGTTCATGAGATTTTTCGCTATATCAATTAATTGATTAATTAATACAGGGTTAAGCCAGTTTTTTAATACTTCGCCTAATTTATTAATTTTAATTTTTCCTTCCTCATACTTGTTTTTAACAGCTGTTGTCAATAGGTAAAGAGTTGACAGTTGGGAAGTAAAGGCTTTAGTTGAGACGACGGCAATTTCTGGTCCAGCTCCAACGGATAAAACGGTATCAGCCAGTCTTTCCAAAGTTGATCCACGGGCATTGACAACCGCAACGATCCCAGCTCCTCTTTTCTTTGCTTCACGGACAGCAATTAAAGTATCAGCTGTTTCTCCTGATTGAGAAATGGCAAAGACTAAAGTTTTTTTATCAATAAATTTTGAAAAAGGCATAAATTCATAAGAAGGAATTGCTTGAGCATTGATTCCTTGTTGAGCAAAAAAATATTTAGCCGCTAAAGCACAGTAAGAAGCAGTTCCACATCCGGTTAAAATAACTTTATAACCTGATTTGATTTTTTCAGCCAGCTTATTGATCTCCAGTTCATTGATCGAGGCAGTTTTTGGAATGGTTTTAAGTTGCTCATAGATTTCTTTAATAAGAAAATGAGGATATCCACCTTTCTCAGCATCTTCCAGTTTCCAATCAAGAACTTGTGGAGCTAAAATTTTTTCCTTTTCAGTTTCAAGGTCAAAAAGTTTTACACCTTTTTCACTTAAAATAACAGCTTCACCATCATCTAAGAAATAAACTTTATTTGTCTCTTTCAAAAAAGCTGGAACATCTGAGGCAAGAAAGTATTGGTCTGACCCTAGGCCAACAACCAGTGGGGAACCATTACGGCAGGCAATAATTGTTTGTGAGTTAAAATCCAAAACCGCGATAGCATTGGATCCTCGGAGTAATTTAAAAGTTTCAAAAATTGCCTCATTAATATTTTTTGATTTAGACCTCTCTTCAATTAGGTGAGCGATCACTTCGGTATCAGTTTCAGAAAGAAATCGATGGCCTTTACTTAATAATTCTTCCTTGATTTCTTGATAGTTTTCTACAATGCCGTTATGAATGACGGCAATTTTTTTATTGCAGTCAAGATGAGGATGGGCATTGTTATCAGTCACTCCTCCATGGGTGGCCCAACGAGTATGCCCCAGAGCAATTAATCCTTTAGGCAAGTTAGTTTTAGCTTCCCCAATTTTTCCAATATGTTTATCAACTTGGATTTCCTGGGTTGATTCAGAAATTATTGAAATTCCCCAGGAATCATAACCTCGATATTCAAGTTTTTTTAAACCCTCAAGAACGGTAGCCGCCGCCTGATTGTTTTTGTCGTTTATGATACCGTATATTCCACACATAGATCAATAATAGCAAAACTGTTAAATAGTTAAAACTTAAACAGTTAAAAAAACTATTAAACCATAAACATTAAACAATTTTATTTAGTAGTTTAGTGTTTAAAAGTTTTTTTAGGTTTTAACAGTTTAATACTTAACAGTTTAAAATAGTCCTATTTGGTCAGGTTTCTCTTTCTTCGCTTCTTCTTTCTTCTCAACCTCTTTTATACTAAAAATTCTTTTTGTCAAAGTATTCATCTGATATTGAGTCAGAAAATCGATTAATTTTTTATTAAAACCCTTAAATTTTAGTTTTTCAATATCCAGATCAATTTCGACATCAGTCATAATTGTTGCCAGTTTTTTGGAAAGATAAACACTATCCTTTTCTTTTTTCAGAACCTCTTTAACTTTTTCTGATTCGACTTTATCTATATTTTTATAAATATTTTCGACTGTTTTAAACTGATGAATCAGCTTTGACGCAGTTTTTGGTCCAATACCTGAAGCACCTGGATAATTATCAGACGGATCACCGGCCAAAGCTTTGTATTCAACGATTTGGTTTGGAGAAACGTCAAGTTTTTTTTCTACTTCTGATTTATCAAATATTTTTATATTAGCTAGTCCCAATTGAGGTGCGGCCACAAATACGTTATCAGTTATTAACTGAAAAATATCTTTATCCCCGGTAAGAATGACAATCCTAAATTTATTAATTTCAAAAATTCTAGTTATAGTTCCGATTAAATCATCAGCTTCAAATCCATCCTTCTCCATTCTTTCGACTCCAGCAGAATCAAGAGCTTGTTTAACCAAAGGAATTTGAACAATAAAGTCATCATCAATTTTTGGTCTTTGACTTTGATATTCTTTAAAAATTTTATTTCTAAAAGTTTCTTTAGGAGTATCAAAGCAAGATATTAGATAGTCAGGTTTAAAATCAACAACGACCTTATTGAGCATGGAAAGATAACCATAAACAACGTTAGTCGGTGTCCCATCGGCTGCCTTAAAGGGAGGTAGAGCATGATAGGCGCGGTGCATGATGGCATTGCCATCGATTAAAAGTAGTGTCTGCATATATAAACTGTTAAGTTTTAACCGTTTAACTGTTTCTTCCCAACAATCTTCTCAAACTCATCCTGATCGATGCTTTCTTTTTTCATCAAGACTTCGGCTACCTTATCCATCAATTTCTTTTTAGACTTTACAATTTCAATCGCTTGATTGTAGGCAGTCATAATAATTTTCTTTATTTCGGCATCAATATTATTCATTACTTCTTGAGAAAGTACATTTTGTTCATAATACGTTTTTCCCCATTCGGTGACGTCTCGGGTCGGACCAAAGTTAATCGGCCCGAGCGAGCTCATTCCGTATTCAACCACCATGGCTTTAGCAACTGAAGTAGCCTGATCAAAATCGTTTGAAGCACCAGTCGTTACCTCATTAAAGATTATTTCTTCAGCGGCTCGTCCACCCATCATTACCGCGATTCGTTCAAGTAAATGAGTTTTTGTTTCATGAAGTTTATCTTTTCCAGGCGGTATTAAAGTATAACCTAGTGCCATTCCTCGAGAGACGATTGATATTCTATGAACCGCGTCGGTATGTGGTAAAAAGTGTGAAACAACCGCATGTCCGACTTCGTGATAAGCAGTTAATTTTTTATCTAAATCAGACTGTAAGCGTTTTTTTTCTGGACCAAGTTTAACTTTGGTAGCAGCATCTTCAATATCTTCCATGCTTATTTTATCTCGAGCCACTCTTGCCGCAGAAATTGCAGCTTCATTCAACATGTTTTCCAAATCAGCTCCGGAATAACCGACTGTTCTTCTGGCTACTCTGTCCCAATTGACAGATTCGTCAAACGGCTTACCTTTGGCGTGAATCTTAGCAATCGCTTTTCTGCCTTCAACATCAGGAAAATCAACAATAACTCTTCGATCAAATCTTCCTGGTCGAAGGAGAGCAGTATCAAGTAGGTCACCTCTGTTGGTAGCGGCAATTACAACCACTTGTTCTGTTGGATTAAAACCGTCCATCTCGACTAATATTTGGTTCAATGTTTGCTCTCTCTCATCGTGTGAGGGCATCATTCCGACTGACCGAGCTCTACCGATTGCATCAATTTCATCGATAAAAATAATAGATGGAGCGCTTTTTTTTGCGGTCAAAAATAAATCTCTGACACGGGCCGCACCAATTCCAACTAACATTTCCATAAACTCTGATCCTGCAATCGAAAAAAATGGTACATGAGCTTCACCCGCAACAGCTTTAGCTAATAATGTTTTTCCACATCCCGCTGGTCCAACTAATAAAACACCTTTTGGAGTTCTGGCTCCGAGTTTTTTATATTTTTCAGGATTTTTTAGGAAGTCAACAATCTCAACTAATTCTTTCTTTGCTTCATCAACACCAGCCACATCGTTAAAAGTAGTTTGAGTCATACTTTTTTGAAATCTTTTACCCCGATTTTGTCCGAAAGAAAATACATTATCTTGCGCACCTTTAGCTTGACGAAAGAGAAAGATAAAGAAAGCGACCATCAGTATCGTTGGTAAAATATTGCCAATAATACTAGCCAAGCCCGTTGCGCCTTGAGTATCTTTGATATTGATATCAATTTTTTCCGGATTAACTCCGGCGTCTTTCAGAGTTTTTACAAAAGTTTCTCCAGCTTCTTTATACGAAATTGATAAAGTATCATTTTTGTAATAAATTAGAAGTTTATTATCAATCAGGTCGATCTTCTTGATTTTTCCGTCCTTTGCTTCTTTAACAATTGTTGTAATGGATTTTTCCGGGGCTACCTGTTTGACTTCATTTTTAATAGAGCGATACGCGTAAAAAAGAAATAAAAAAACAAAAAAAATTACGAAAAAATTACGAAGATTTATATTGAATTTAAATTGAGCAATTTTAAAATTACCATTTTTTTTAGCCATAGGCCTTATTTTAGCAGAAATTTTGATAAAATTAGGGTCAACATTGTTGAATTGTTACATTGTTTCATTGTTATGTTATTAATAAACTTATATAAAAGTAATTACGAAAAAATTATCAGTCAGGTCTTAAAGGTTTTAAATAACGGAGGACTTGTAATTTTTCCTTCGGACACAGTATACGGTTTGTTATGTGACGCAACAAACGAAGTAGCCGTTAGAAAACTGATTACTTTTAAAAATCGACCAATTGGAAAACCAATTTCCGTTTTTTGTGACTTTAATACATTGAGTAACTTGGTAACAATTAACAATCAACAATTATCAACTCTCAAGCAAATTCTTCCTGGTCCATTTACCATAATCCTTCCCTCAAAACACAAGGTTAATAAACTGTTAGAATCTGAAGCTGGAACGCTTGGAATAAGAATTCCGATGTATCGATACATCGAAGTATTGGTTGATCAGTTTAAGAAACCGATTACGGCCACTTCAGCAAATATAGCTGGTCGATCACCACATTATTCAATTGAATCCTTACTCAATACTTTAACGGAAAAACAAAAAAAATTAATTGATTTAATAGTTGATGCAGGGACTTTGCCAAAAAATAAACCTTCGACTGTGGTTGATCTGACCGAATCAGATGTTAAAGTTTTAAGGAAAGGAGACGTTGATTACTCAAGGTCAAAAATCTTTTTATCAAAAACATCTGAAAAAACAAAGGAAATCGCCAGACAAATTTTAAAAGAAAATATTGAAAAAAAAGATAAGCCGTTGATTTTTATCATTGAGGGTGAAATGGGAGTTGGCAAAACTGTTTTTGTTAAGGGGATCGGTAAAGAGTTGGGAATAAATAATATTATTTCGCCGACGTTTGTCATTTATTATGAATACGATAAAAAAATATTAAATATCAAAGATCAAATATCAAAGATGATTCATGTTGATTTATATAATATTCAAGACAAACGAGAATTTATGGATTTAGGTTTAATAAATTATTTAAAACCGGGAAATATTTTATGTTTTGAGTGGGGAGAAAAGGCGGGAGAGATTATAGAATTACTTAAAAGTAAGGGGGAGATTGTTTATGTGAAGATGAAGTATGTTAATGAGAAAGAAAGAGAAATTATTATCAATAATTGACCTAATTAACCTAATTGATCTAATTATTCTAAATAAATCCCAATCCTCAATTGGTTATTGGAAATTATTTAGGTTAATTAGAAATTAGTAATTAGAAATTTTATGCATATCTTGGCCATTGATACTTCCTGCGATGAGACTTCCGTTGCCATCACTGATGGCCGTCGGGTTTTATCTAATGTCATTTATTCACAAGTTCTCTTGCATAAAAAATGGGGAGGGGTTGTGCCATCAATTGCTAAGCGAGCACATGAGGAGAGGATAGATTTTGTTGTAGAGGAGGCGCTTAAGAAATTTTCTCCCGCCTCAGGCGGGATTCAATTTTCAATGAAGAAGATCGATTATATAGCCGTTACCCAAGGGCCAGGACTCGCAGTTGCTTTGGAGGTGGGAATAAAAAAAGCCAAAGAATTGTCTATTAAATATAATAAGAAAATAATCAGTGTCAATCATTTAGAGGGTCACATTTATTCTGCCTTTGTTCAGAACAGTCAAGGTAATCCAAAAAGCGATTTTAAATTTCCGTATTTGGCATTAATTATTTCAGGAGGTCACACAGAGTTTGTTGTTTTTAAAGATCATTTGGAATATGAAATAGTTGGTCAGACGCTAGACGATGCTGCCGGTGAAGCTTTAGATAAAGCGGCAAAATTACTTGGCCTTGGATATCCGGGAGGACCGGTAATTGAGAGATTATCCAAGGAAGTGGGAAATATAGATAGCCATAATTTTCCCCGGCCAATGTTAAAATCAAAGGATCTGAACTTTTCTTTTTCCGGTTTAAAAACATCGTTTTATTATTTCTTAAAAGAAAATCCAAATCAAACTTCGGAGATTAAGCGATTAGCCAGTTCATTTCAAGAAGCTGTTTTTGATACGCTAATTAAGAAAACGCAAATGGCTATAAAACAAACAGGCATTAATAGATTAATTATTGGGGGCGGGGTGGTAGCCAATATGAGACTGAGAAAATTAATGAGAGCTTTAGTAAAAAAATATCACGGAGAAGTTTTGTTTCCAACATATAAATACTTAACTGGAGATAATGCGGCGATGATTGGAGTGGCCGCTAGTTATAAAGCAAAGAAAAATTTATTGGTTGATAATATTGATCAACTTGATCGGATTCCAAGAATGAGTCTTTAATTAGTTGACTTCAAATTTTTTTTTGCTAAACTATTACTACGCAAGTATATGTTAGCAATCACTAAACAATCTGACTACGGACTAATATTAATTTCATTCGTTTATAAAAAAAAAGGTTTAGTCCGATTATCAGATCTAATAAAAGAAACCAAATTACCACAACGATTTTTAGCTCGAATTGCAGCTGAATTAGTAAAAAATAAACTATTAATCAGCAAAGAAGGTAAAAATGGTGGATACTTAATTTCTCCGAAAATCAAAAGTGTCTCTCTTTACGATTATCTGACTATTTTTGAAAATGACGTTATTGTTAGCAGTTGCGTTGATGAAGATTTTGATTGCAAATTTGAAAAAATATGTAATCATAAAGATTTTATAAAACATCGACTTAATGTAGTTTTAATTAAAGAACTCAAAAAAATTAAATTACTTCAATTAATTAATTAACTTGATTATGTTGGAATTAAAAAATCTTGCCATTACTGTTGCTGATAAAAAAATAATTGAAGACTTCAATTTTAATTTTCAAAAAAATAAAATTTACGTCTTAATGGGTCCAAACGGCAGTGGTAAATCAACTTTAGCAATGTCGATCGCCGGCCATCCTTCGTACCTTATAAAAAAAGGAAAGATATTTTTTAATGAAAAAAATATTACTGAATCCAGCCCTGATGAAAGGTCTCAATCTGGAATATTTTTATCTTTTCAGTCACCTTTATCACTGGCGGGCGTAACTGTATTTTCGCTCTTGAGGACTGCCATTGCCGGTCGTAAGGATCCACTTGCATTAAGGGAAGAGATCGAAAAAACCGCTAAACTGTTAAAAATAAAAAAAGAACTTTTAGACAGATCTTTAAATGAGGGAGCATCGGGCGGAGAAAGAAAAAAAATAGAATTATTACAGGCGGCTATTCTTGATCCAAAGTTTATTATCTTTGATGAAATTGATACCGGAGTTGATGTTGATGCTTTGAAAACAATAGCCCAGTTTATGGAAAAAAATAAAAAAGGAAAAACTTATCTACTAATTACACACTACAATAGAATTTTAAAATACGTTAAACCCGACGTTGTGTTAGTTATGATCAACGGGAAAATTGTTAAACAAGGTAATTATCGATTAGCTGAAGAAATTGAGAAAAATGGATATGAAAAAATCTAATCTAAATTTTGATTATAAATTCGGTTTCTCAATGCCGGAGAAAAATATATTTAAAGCGGAAAAAGGTCTCAATAAAAAGATTGTTGAGGATATTTCTTCTTTAAAGAAAGAACCGGTCTGGATGAAAGAATTCCGTTTAAAAGCTTACAACGCTTTTACAAAAAGAAAGATGCCAAATTGGGGAGCTGACCTTTCCAAAATAGACTTTAACGATATTTACTACTATATAAAGCCAACAGAAAAACAGGTCAATTCTTGGGCAGATCTACCTAAAGAAATTAAAGATACTTATGATCGTATTGGTGTTCCAGAAGCAGAAAAAAACTTTTTATCTGGAGTTTCCGCTCAGTATGAATCTGAAGTAGTCTATGAAAGCATTAATCGGGAATTAAATAAACGAGGAGTAATTTTTTGTGATATGGATACGGCTTTAAGAAAATATCCAGAAATTGTCAAAGAATATTTTGGCACTTTAATCAGCCCATATGATAATAAATTTGCTTCTTTAAACTCGGCCACTTGGTCTGGCGGATCCTTTGTTTACGTACCTAAAGGAGTCAAATTACCAATGCCGTTACAAGCATATTTTCGAATAAATGCTGAACGTTTTGGTCAGTTTGAAAGAACTTTGATAATAGCTGAAGAAGGGAGCTTCGTCCATTATATTGAAGGTTGTACTGCACCAATTTATACAACTGCCTCGCTTCATTCAGCTGTAGTGGAAATTTTTGTAAAAAAAGGAGCCAGAGTCCGTTATACAACTGTTCAAAATTGGAGTCACAATATCTATAATTTAGTAACCAAAAGATCAATTGTTGACGAAGAGGGAATCATGGAATGGGTAGATTGTAATATAGGCTCAGGAGTAACGATGAAATATCCAAGTGTTATTTTAAAAGGGAGAAAGTCGCACGGCGAAGTTCTTTCGATTGCTTACGCCGCCAAAGGTCAGCACCAGGATGCCGGGGCCAAGATGTATCATTTAGCACCCGAGACTACTTCAAGAATAATTTCTAAATCTATTTCTAAAGATGGAGGCAGGACTTCATACAGGGGATTGGTATCAGTATCGCCTGGAGCAAAAAATTCTAAGGTTTACGTCTCTTGTGACGCACTGCTCATGGACGAGCAATCCCGTTCTGATACTTATCCTTATATGAGAATTAAAGAGAAAGATTGTGAAGTTCAGCATGAAGCAACAGTTGAAAAATTAGGTGAGGAAAAATTATTTTATCTAACGTCCCGAGGAATTAAAAAACCGGAAGCAGAAAGTTTGTTAGTCAATGGATTTATTGAGCCAGTTACAAAAGAAATTCCTTTGGAATATTCGATAGAACTTAACAGATTAATTAGAATGGAGATGAGCGGAAGCGTTGGATAATAATATGAAATTTATCAATCTAAATCAAACTAAACAAACAAATTTATCTTTTGATAAGCCAGGTGATTATACTGTCTTTTTTAATAATCTTTCTGGTGAGTTTGATTTTAATGTAAGGGCAAGTGGGGTCAATTTGGACATTTTAGGTTTATATGTTGGGAAAAAATCTGAAAATTTTGAGTTAAAAACAAATCAATATCATATTGCACCAGGTTCAACTTCAAATTTATTGATAAAAGGTGTTTTTGATGATAAGTCTAAATTTATTTATCAAGGACTAATAAAAATAGAAAAAACTGGACAAAAATCTCATGCATATCAAAAAAATAAAAATTTGATTTTGTCGTCAGGAGTTTACGTCGATTCACGACCTTTCCTAGAGATTTTAGCTAACGACGTTTTTTGTACTCACGGATCAACTACTGGAAAGATCAATGAAGAATCGTTATTTTATTTAAAAAGTCGTGGCTTAAATCAGAAAACAGCTGAAGGATTATATATCTCAGGTTTTATTCAAGAAATAATTGATAAAATAAAGCCTTACAGCTTGGCCTAATAATATGTTAAACGTAAAAAATATTAAGAAACAGTTTCCTATTTTTCAAAACCAACCGGATTTGATATATCTAGATTCAACCGCTACTTCGTTGAAACCAAAAGTTGTTATAGACAAGATTAAAGAATACTATGAAAAATATTCAGCAAATGTTTTTCGGGGAATTTATCCAATGTCTGAAAAAGCTACGGTAGAGTTTGAAGAAACAAGAGACGTTGTTTCTAAATTTATTAATGCAAACAAATCCGAAGAAGTTATTTTCACCCGTAACACGACTGAATCCTTAAATTTACTCGCTTATTCATTAGGAAGAAAGATTATTGAGCCAGGAGATGAGATAGTTACAACAATTATGGAACACCATTCAAACTTTGTTCCATGGCAGGTGTTAGCGGGTGAAACGGGGGCAATTTTTAAGGTTGTAAATATAAATGACGAAGGGTATTTAGAAAAAAATTGGAATGGAATAATTACAAGAAAAACAAAAATTTTGGCGTTAACTTATGTTTCTAATGTGTTGGGAACGATCAATCCAATCAAAGAGATTATTTTTGAAGCAAAAAAAATTAATCCGGAAATTATTGTTATCGTCGATGCAGCTCAGGCGATCCCTCATCTTAAAGTAGATGCCCAAGATCTAGGTGTTGATTTTATTGCTTTTTCTTCCCATAAAATGTTAGGGCCAACCGGAGTTGGAGTACTTTGGGGAAAAGAAAAACTACTTAAAGAAATATACCCATTTATGTATGGTGGAGATATGATAGACGAAGTTTATATTGATAGAAGTACTTATAAAGATTTACCCCATAAATTTGAAGCAGGAACGCCGGCAATAGGTGAGATAATCGCTTTTAAAGAAGCAATAAATTTTTTAGATAAAGTTGGAATGGAAAATATTAGAGATCATGAAAAAAAAATAACCAATTTTGCAATTAATCAATTAATTGATACGTTTGGCCAGTCAATAAAGATTTATGGATCTAAAAATATTGAAGATCGAGGGGGGATTATTTCTTTTAGTTTTGGAAAATTTCATCCTCATGATATTGCTCAAATTTTGGCAGATGAGGGGGTTTGTGTCAGAGCCGGACATCACTGCGCCATGCCGTTACACACTTGTCTAAATGTACCAGCAACTGTCAGAGCAAGTTTTTATATTTATAATGATGAGAGCGATGTTAATAAATTAGTTGAAGGGTTGAAGAAAGTGGAAAAAATATTAAGATGAACATATACCAGGACATTATTCTCGACCATTATCATCATCCGCATAATAAGGGAAAGATAAATAATCCAAATAAAGTAATTCAAGTCAAGAATCCTTTGTGCGGAGATGTTATTGTGATGATGGTTTTATTTGATAAAAATAAGGTCAAAGAAATAAAATTTATCAGCGAAGGTTGTGTAATCTCACAAGCTTCTACTTCAATGTTAACGGATTACGTTAAAAATAAATCAAAACAGGAATTGAAAAAGCTTGATTCAAAGTTTATCATTAAGATGCTGGGAATAGATTTAGGGATGAATAGAATAAAATGTGCAGTGTTGCCATTAGAGGCACTACACAAGTTATTAGTTTAAATTAAAGACAGTCTTAATTAAGACTGTCTTTGTTAAGAAATATGGATAAAATAAAAGATGAAAAAAATCCTTCCGGACCGGTTACACTGAAATCTGGTTACAAAATTTGGGTAGATAGAAGCCTGTGTATAGGAGCGGCAACTTGTATAGCCGTTTCTCCCAAGGCTTATGTTTTAGATAAAGAAGCCAAAGCCGTAATCTTAGATACAATTGATGAGGATACGCTTGAGAACATTATTGAATCAGCAAAGGCTTGTCCGGTAGCTGCCATTATAATAGAAGACGAAAAAGGGAATAGAGTATTCCCAAAATAATATGACCGATTTTACTTGGATGATCGGGGGGGAAGCAGGTTTTGGAATAATGACTACTGGGGTTGTTTTTTCGAAGATCGCCACCCGTTCTGGTTATCACATTTTTGATTACGTTGAATATCCATCGCTTATTCGTGGTGGACATAATGCCTATGAAGTTCATGTTGCGGATGTTGAAGTATCTCATCTGAATCCTTCCATTGATGTTTTAGTTTGTTTGAATAAAGAAACCTATGAAAAACATAAACATAGGTTAACCTCATCAAGTTTAGTGGTCTTTGATCAAGAAGAATTTGAAATAAAAGAAGATATTAAAAAAATTATTGTTCCTTTCAAAAAAATTCTCTCAGATTTAAAAGGTCAGCCAATCATGAAAAATACAATCTCTCTCGGTGTATCGATTGGACTTTTGGGAGGAGATATTGATGAACTAATAAAAATAATATCTGAGCAGTTTAGTAAAAAAGGTAATGAAGTCATTAATTTTAATAAACTGTTTGTTCAGGCAGGCTATGATGCGGTCAAGAAAAACTATTCAGATTTAATTTTAAATTATTTAGTAAAAAAAATTGGAGAAGAAAATCTTGTTATCACCGGAAATGACGCTTTTGCTTTAGGAAGTGTAATCGCTGATGCAAGAGCTTATGTTGCCTACCCAATGACGCCGTCTTCAACTGTTTTAACAGATTTGGCTGCTTGGCAAGAAAAAGTTGGCATGGTCGTTCGCCATGCAGAAGACGAAATATCAGTAATTAATACAGCAATCGGCTCATCATTTGCGGGTGTTCGTTCTGCTGTTGGTACTTCAGGCGGCGGATTTGCTTTGATGGTCGAGTCACTTTCTTTTTCAGGTATTACAGAAATTCCAATTGTAGTTTTTATTGCTCAACGACCAGGGCCTGCAACTGGAATGCCAACTTGGACAGAACAAGGAGATCTTTTATTTTCAGTTTTTTCAGGTCATGGTGAGTTCCCAAAAATCGTATTAGCTCCGGGAGATAATGAAGAGATGATTGAATTAACAGCTAAAGCATATAATTTAGCTGATATTTATCAAATGCCAGTGATCGTTATGTCTGATATGTATCTTTCAGAATCACATAAATCAGTAAGTAAAAAATTTGTTGATAAATTTATATCAGAATATAAAGTCAATCGAGGGAAACTCATTAATGAAATAACAAATAACAAATCACAAATAACAAATGAATCACAAAATTCAAATAACAAATATTTAAGATACAAATTGTCAGATGATGGAATATCGGAAAGATTGGTTCCTGGAACGCCTGGGTCATTTTATCAAGCAAATTCTTATGAACATATTGAAGACGGTCATACGACTGAAGAAGCTCAGCCGAGGATTGATCAAGTAGATAAAAGAGCCAGAAAATGGACAACCTATTTAAAAAGTGATTTTTCTATGCCAAAAGTTTATGGAGAATTAGAAAAGTCAGAAATGGTATTTGTTTCTTGGGGTTCAACGAAAGGGATTATTTTACAAGCGCAAAAGTTGTTAACAGCTAAAGGAGTTGTATCGGCATTGATTCATTTTAATCATATCTATCCATTAGATATAGAAAAGGTTAAGGCGCTTTTTAAAGAAAATAAAAAATATATTTTGATAGAAAATAATTCTTGGGGACAATTTGGTAAGTTGTTAATGATGGAGACAGGGATTAAAATTAAAGAAAAAATTTTAAAATATGACGGAAGACCGATTACGGCAGAGGAAGTAGTTCATAAAGTTATAAAGTTATAAAGTTTATAAAGTCATGGCAACAATACAAGATTTTTCCGGTTACAACCCGACCTGGTGTCCTGGCTGTGGGGACTGGGGTATTGGAGTTGCAATAAAACAGGCTTTGATTCAATTAGGTTTAAGCCCTTCATCTGTGGCAGCTGTTTTTGGTATCGGTTGTTCCGGAAATATGAATGACTTTTTGAATGCCTATGCGATTCATTCTTTGCATGGCAGAGCCCTACCTAATGCAATCGGTATCAAATTGGCAAATCATAAATTACCCGTTATTGCAATTGTTGGAGATGGCGATTGTTATGGCGAAGGTGGAAATCATTTACTTCATGCTTGTCGAGGCAATCATGACATAACAGTTATTGTTCACGATAATGGGGTTTATGGCTTAACAACAGGTCAATCTGCTCCGACTGCTCAAAAAGGATTTAAATCTAAATCGACGCCAAGTGGAATTCTAGAGACGCCAATCAATCCTTTAGTCCTAACCTTAACATCAGGAGCGACCTTTGTTGCCCAGAGTTTTGCAGGTGATGCAATTCATACGATTTCCATGATTAAGGCTGCAATAGGGCATAAAGGTTTTTCTGTTGTTAATATTTTACAACCATGTGTTACTTTTAATAAAATCAATACTTATCAATACTATTTACAACGAGTATATAAACTGGGCGAAGACTATAAAAAGGATGACTTTAAAATAGCCGTGCAAAAAAGTTTGGAGATGAACGAAGAAAAGTTTCCCACCGGTATACTTTATCAGGTAAAAAAACCAACCTATACCGATCAGTTACCACAACTTAAAGAAGACACATTAGTTAATAGAAAAAGATTTACAGATTTTGATAAAATTACAGGACCATTTATTTAATTAGACAAGTTTATTGAACGATTGCATTAGTTTAGAGCATTAGAAAAGGCTTTAATACTATAGGTTTAACCTTTTAAAATAGGTATTGACAGTTAGCAATTACTTTGTTATACTGCTAAAACATATGGCATTTTTAATTGGAGCGTCAGGACAATCCGTTTATCCAGTTGCCCCAGTCCGTGATGGGATTGTTTTTCCAGGCACTGAAAACGTTTTAGTTTTTGGAAGAGCGAAAAGCGTAGCTGCGATTAATGAAGCCCTCCGTAAAGATAGAAAAGTCGTTCTTCTAATGCAAAAAAACCCAGCCGCCGATGACCCAAAAAGTAACGAACTTTATCAGATAGGCGTATTAGCAACCATTGATAAAACCGTTCCGGGAGATAAGGGCGAGATAAATGCGCTAGTTAAAGGAATAGAAATTGTAAAAATTACATCTTTTATCAAAGAGGATTCTTGGTTTGAGGCAAAGGTTGAAATCATAAAGGAAAAAGTCACTGAAGATGATGAAATTAAGGCCATGATCAGATACATCTCAACTCAAATAAAAAAAGCCATTAATCTAGGTAAAACAGTTGACTTTGTATTCTTAATGAATATTTTGAATACTGATAATCCAATAAACTTTGCCCACCAGATAGCCGTTGTTCTTGATTTGAAACCTCAAGAGAGACAGATGTTACTGGAAGAAATGGATCTAAAAACAAAATTGAAAAAAGAAGTAGATTTCGTTAATCGGGAAATTAAGGTTCTAGAAATCGAATTTAGTTTAACTTCAAAAACCCAGAAAAAATTTGATAAAGGAATGAAAGAGTCGATCTTGAGAGAAAAGATGAAAACGATTGAAGAAGAGCTTGGGGAAAAAGGAGAAGATAAAGATACATCAGAATATCGGGAAAAGATTAAAAAAGCCAAAATGCCAAAAGAAGTTGAAGAAAAAGCCGAGAAGGAATTAAAACGTTTGAAACAGATGTCCCAGTTTAACCCAGAAGCATCGTATGTTAGGACTTACTTGGATTGGTTGGTTGACCTGCCTTGGTCTGTCGAATCGGCTAATGATATAGAAATAAAGGCGGCTCAAAAAATACTTGATGAAGATCATTATGGATTGAAAAAAATTAAGGAAAGAATCCTAGAATATTTAGCGGTCATTGAGATGAGAAAAATGAAGGAAAAAATAGGAAAAGTCAAAGGTAGACAGCCGACGATTCTTTGTTTTGTTGGCCCACCTGGAGTCGGGAAAACTTCTCTTGGAAAATCAATCGCTAGATCACTTGGTCGAAAATTTGTTAAGATTTCTCTCGGCGGAATACGTGACGAAGCAGAAATTCGTGGGCACCGCCGGACTTATGTTGGAGCACTTCCTGGTCGAATGATTCAAGGAATAAAACAGGCAGGAACAAAAAATCCGGTGTTTATGTTAGACGAAATAGACAAGATAGGAAAAGATTATCGAGGGGATCCATCGTCGGCTCTTCTTGAGGCGCTTGATCCAGAACAGAATCAAGCTTTCTCAGACCATTATTTGGAAGTACCTTTTGATCTGTCAGATGTTTTTTTTATCACGACGGCTAATATTCTTGATACCGTTCCTGATGCGCTATTGGATCGTTTGGAAGTAATTCATTTTCCAGGATATACAGAAGACGAAAAATTTAATATTGCCAAGACTCATCTGATTCAAAAGCAGTTGGACGCAAGTAGTTTAAACAATAAAGAAGGTTCAATTACAGATAGCGCGGTTAAAACCATTATCAGAAGATATACCCGTGAAGCTGGAGTCCGAGATTTGGAGCGTCAGATCTCAACAATTTTTAGAAAGTTAACCCGCGAAATTATTGAAAAAAAATATAAGAATAAAGATATTGGTTTGACTGATATTCCAAAGTATCTTGGACCTTTCAAGTTTTCCTCTTCAATGATTGAAGCAAAAGATACAGTCGGAATCACAACCGGATTGGCCTGGACGCAAGCAGGTGGAGACATTCTTTTTATTGAAGTGGCCATCATGCCAGGAAAAGGCGGGTTGACCTTAACTGGTCATTTAGGTGACGTGATGAAAGAGTCCTGTCAGGCGGCTTTATCATACATCAGACCAAGATGGAAACAGTTTGGGCTTAAAGAAGATTTTTATCATAAAATTGATATTCATGTTCACGTTCCAGAAGGCGCGGTGCCAAAGGATGGACCTTCGGCGGGACTTGCGATTGCCACAGCCATGATTTCGGCTTTAACAAAAACTCCAACCATTAGGACAGTGGCGATGACTGGAGAGATAACCCTTCGAGGACGAGCTTTGGAAATTGGTGGGATTAAAGAAAAAATAATTGCTGCTCATCGAGCTGGTATAAAAACCGTCATTATTCCAAAAGATAATAAGAAAGATTTGGAAGACATTCCTCAAAATGTCCTCAAAGATCTGGAATTTCATTATGTTGATCATGTTGATCAAGTCTTAAAGGTTGCGTTGAAGGGGAAATAAATAAGTATTATCTAGGCCTTTGACGAGGACGAGCGACTTGAACATGTTCGCCGGCTTTATAATATATTAAAATGCTTTGTACATCTCCGCTTTCGAAGACGTTTGTGATAACATTGTAAGAAGACCAACCAGTTTTTGAATTTTGTTGAGGTTTCCTAATAAGATCTCCATGGAAAATTCTTTTTACTGTTTTATTAGAAAGAACTATTGCGGTCCAATTATACGTCTGTGGATGTAGTTCATTAGGATCAATTTCCATATATAAACATGAATTATATATCTTCATCCTCTTTTTTTACAAGCGAAAAATATATCCTGATGTCATTTGAAGATTTTTATTTGTCAATATGACCCAATCTATGTATTTTGTAGGTTATAAGCGGTGGACATATTTTTTGATGATATTAATATTGAATTAATGTAGAGACGTGATTAATCACGTCTCTACGGATTAAAATATGTCCGATAAATTTCGAAACATCTATCGAATCCCATCATCACGTTTATCTAATTGGAATTATTCGGAAAATGGATATTATTTTGTGACCATTTGTACAAAAGAACGTGAACATTATTTTGGTGAAATCATTAATAATAAAATGAATTTATCGAAAATCGGAAAAATTGTACAAAAATATTGGTTTGAAATTCCCTATCATTTTCCATTTGTTGAATTAGATGAATTTATTGTAATGCCAAACCATATACATGGAATTACAATAATTAAAAATCAACATAATTTCGTTTGTAGAGACGTGATTAATCACGTCTCTACGGAAAATACAAATAAAAATATATTTTCAAAAATATCTCCAATGAACAAACATTCTTTAGGTGCAATTATTAGATGGTATAAAGGAAGGACTACATTTGAAATTAGGAAACAAAAATTCAATTTTTCCTGGCAAACACGATTTTATGATCAGATAATCAGAAATGAAAAATCATTGTATTATATCCGTCAATACATCCGTGATAACCCAATTAATTGGGAAACGGATAGGAATAATTTAACTTCTGAGTTTTAAGTAGATCTCTCTCAGAGAATAAATAGAGTTATAAATCTTGTAAAGAAATGGATTAACAACCAAATCATAACTACCCATAAATTCTTTAAATTCGGTGGCGTAGCCTTCTTTAAATTTCGTGAAGCCGGACCAAGGATTAGCTGTATCATAGTTTGGTCCGAGCGATCCCCACATATCAAATTTTTCCGCTCCTAATTTTTTACCCAGTTTGATTGCTTCCCACATTAATAAGTTTGACGCCATTAGATTACGATATTCTAATGATGTTCCTCCATACGGATAATAAAGTGCGTTTTTGAAATAAAATAACTCATAGGCAGCCAGAGGAACATTATTATAAAAAGCGATTAAAATATGGGCGATATCATTTTTTAAACTATCCCAAATAATTTTGTGGTACTTTGGTGTGTGGCCAAAATATTTCTGTCGTTTACAGGTATCAAAATAAAGCTTTGAAAAGATTTCAAAACCTTTATTGTTCGACATTTCTTTGATGACAACGCCTTTCTTCTCTGCAAGCCGGATATTGTAACGAGTTTTGGAATGAAAGGACTTAAGTAATTCGTCCTCAGACTTGTTTAGATTAAGAACTTGAGTCCAGGTTGGAAATAGTGGGTGTTGAGATTTTACTAAATTGTTCAATTGTTTCATTGTTTCATTGTTGGATAACTTTAAAACATTTGGTTCGATTTTGACAAATATAATCTTATTTTCTTTACAATAATCAGAAAGAAAATTCAAAACTTCTTTTGATGGAAAAACAGAACGGGGAAGATAGCCAATTTTATAATCGGTTTTTGGGATTTTGTGAAACGTTAATTGAAATACGTTTTTGTCATCACTTAATCTCAAAATATCGACACCGGTTTTTTTACGGGCTTCTCCCCATTCCCAGGTTTGCAATGGGTGAAGAGAGAGTCTGTTGTATTCGATCGGTGAAAAATCGTCTGGTATTATTTTAATCATATATTTAATAATACATCTAATGTTTCCTTTCCACATTTTTCCCAAGAAAAATCTTTAATACGTTGTTTTCCCTTAGAAATTAACTCTTTTCTTAATTGTTTATTTTTGTAAAGAGCATTTAATTTTTCTAGTAAGTCATCAGAATTCTTTGGATCAAAATAAAGACTGGCTTCGCCTCCGACTTCAGGTAAACTTGAAGTCATTGATACTATCGTCGGACAGTCATAGCTCATTGCCTCGAGCATTGGAATTCCAAATCCTTCATAAAATGATGGAAGAGCAAGACAAAAAGCATTTTTGTAATAAGAAATAATCTCTTCATCCGTCACGTGACCCGTAAATATTATTTTATCTTCTAAATTCATTGATTTCACTTTTTCAAAGATACTTTCGTATAACCAGCCTTTTTTACCAACAATAACAAGCTTAAAGTCAGCATTTGTCAGGGAAAATTTATCAAAAGCGTCAATTAAAACCTCCAAGTTTTTTCGGGGCTGAATAGTGCCGACAAATAAAATATATTTCTTTAACTTAACCTCCGCGGTTTTCCCGCTTCGCTCCTCAACCGTGGAGGTTTTCTCCTCGACTGTTTTTTCAAATCCGTTATAAACTACAGAGACTTTTGTTTCATCGACTCCATAATTTTTTACAACATCTTTTTTAGTAGTCTTTGAAACGGCAATTATTTGGGATGCTTTTTTTATTGAAAACCTTGTCCAATTTTTTAATTGCCATAAGTCTTTTTTGGTAAAATCTTCTGGAAAATAAAGATAAGCCAAATCATGGATGGTGACAACTTGCGGAACTGGACAAAAACGGGGTAGATAATGAGCAGGAGAAAAATAAACATTAATATTTTTATGTAAATATAAATAAATTGGTAAATATATTTGCGACCATAGAAAATTTCCATGCACAACCTTATATTTAAAATAATTATTTTCCTCAGGCAAATCTGTTAAGGGTGGATTTTTTAAATATACTTCAAATTGAGTTTCTAAACTGGCATTTTTACGAAAATATTCCAGAATATTTTGAGCATAAACAGACACTCCGACTTTTTTCTCAACATTTGCTTCATTACCATCAACACCTATTTTTATCATTAAATATTTCTATAAATTTTTATAAACTGACTCGAGCTCTTTAGCTGTTTGACTCCATTGATATTTTTCCTTGACAAGTCTGTAAGCATTATTTCTTATTTTTTCGTAGATATTTTTATTAGCTAACAATTGCTTTATTTTTACGACAAATTCTTCAGGATTATTAGCAATAATAACATTTTTATTGTTAGTAACTTCCAGTCCCTCTATGCCGGTAACTGAAGAAATAACCGGCATTCCGGATCCCATTGCCGCTAGTATTTTTAGCCGAGTTCCACCAGGTCCAAATATTGGAGCGATGAATAATGTATTTTTTCTGAACAGTTCTTTGACTTTATCAATGTTATCCGGCTCTATATTTATAATATTTATATTCTTATTTATTAGCTTGCCTAGTTTCTTTGCGTTTTGCCCGGCAATAACAACTTTAACCTTAGGTAATTCTTCAACTAGTTGAGGATATATTTTATTAATTATAAACATAGCGGCTTCAACATTTTGTAGCCAGAAAAAATTACCTTGAAAAAATATTGAAGGATTTTTAAAGTCCTTTTTTCCAAGTTTGCTTATAATCATTTCGTCTCCTACACAGTTAGGAATAATTGACGTTTTTAATAACGGTTCTTCATTTTTTATTAACTTTTCGTCTGAAGATGAAACTACAACGACAGCGTTAGCTTTTTTCCAATAATATCTCTCCCAATATTTTAGTTTTATAATATCTATATCAAAATAAATTAAAGGTCTGAGGTAAAAAGGTAAAGAATTAACAAAATGTTTATATACCTTGTATTCAATAGTTTGTTCAACGAGAACAATTGGAACCTTTGTTTGAGGAATATGTGGCATTACATAAAATGTTTCCGCATGGATAACATCAAATTCTTCTTGATAAAGTAATTTATTAATAATCGTTTTTGCCTCGTCAGAATAATTTCTAACAACAAGAAAAGGGGAGGAAGAAAAAATAGTTTTAAAAATATTTTTAAATTGCCAAGGTGATGATGGTCTTTTACAAAGATAAATTTTTTTACAATACTTTTTTAGATAGGATTCATATTTTTTTTCTTCATTATTTTTATATAGAGCAACTAAAGTAATTTCATTATTTTGGCTTAAATATTTAAGAAGATTATATGTTCTTATTTGACCACCCGATGAAGGAGGGTAAGGTACATAGGGTGTGACCATCAGAATCTTCATAGTCTAAAAAGGGTAAATTTTTCATTTTCAAAAACTATTTCAAAATCCGGCTTCATCATATTAATTTGTCCCTCACTTGATGTAATCAAATATTTATAACCTAATTTTTTTAGTTCAATTGGGTCGCGAAAAATAGATGGTGCTCCGCGACGATTGGCTAAATATAGCAAAGTCGTATCTCCTGTCCGATCTGTGACAATCTTATCTTCAGGATGTGTCAAGCTATTGATTATATTTGCCTCTTGAACAAGCTCGTGTGAATATTGATAATAGTCTACGACTTTAAAATATGAAAAATAAAAAGAAAAAATAAAAATTAAAAAAATAAAAATTGAAACAAAAAAAGGATTAATAAATTCTTTTTTGTGATCAAAAACAAAACTAATTCCAAGCCCTACCATCATGGCAAAAACAGGCAATATCAAAGTTTGGTAGTATTCATGTTGAAGATTACCACCTTGAAAAACAAAAATAAAAGCTAAGGCAGAAAAAAGAAAACTAGTGAGTAAATATTTTTTCTGTTTAGCGATTGTTCCCAAAACAAAAAATAATGTTAAATACCCACCTAAAATTAAATTATTAATTCTTTCAAAAAATATCCAACGAAAAAATGAAGGTCTAAATAGAATACTTTTTAGTCCTTGAGCAGTGTTTACAGAAGTAAATAACCAATCGGAATAGGGAATTCCTTCAGGAAAATTTTTTATATACATTCTCCAATAAATCAGAGGAATTAAAGCAATAATAAAATATAAATAAAAATCTAATTTTTTTATTAAATTAAATTTATATTTTCTATAAAAGATAACTAAAATGGGAAAAAGATAAAAAATTATTGTTGGTTTTATTAATAAAGATGTGGCAAACAATATGGCGGATAAAAAATATAAACTGATGCTTTTAAAGCTTTTTTCTTTGAAATACGAATTAACGTACAAACATAATATAGAAAGCAATGTAAATGCTAATGTAGCTGTTTCCGGTAAAATCACGCGTGAAAAAAATACAAAAAATGGAAAAACAGCATATGTTAATGAACCAAATAATGCCGAAAGACGACCGCTTTCATTAAGTAATAGGTAATAAATTATTGAAATAATAATTAATGAGAATATGATAGTAGTCAGCCTGCCCCAAATTTCTAAGGAAAAAATTGGAAATGACTTATAAAAAAATGCAATTATGGCGTTATATATTGGGAATTCAACCATTCTGTAACCTTGAGGATTGTCCATCCCCGACTGAACATTTGAAAGATCATCATAGATAGGATGAAATAAATCAATTCCATTTTTTACATAATTACGTGCGACCGAAGCCGTATCAACTTGGCGCCAGGAATGAAGGTCGGCTAAAGGTATATTAATTTTATAAAGACGGAAGAGTAAGGCGATGAGTAAGATGAATGTAAGAATGATATAATCAACCTTTTTCATATATTTATAAAACTAATTGTTTAATTGTTTCATGGTTCAATTGTTAAAAACAACAATCGAACAATGGAGCAATGAAACAATCAACTTTTATTAAAGCTTGCTTTCGTATTTAAAGAATAATATCCAATATATAATCCTGCAATAGTCCAAAAAGTATAGGCAATTTTAGAGGCTTCAAAAGCATCAATATAGGAAGCGTTTATAAAAAGAGCAAAAAACGCAAAAATAAATCCATATCCAATTAATTTTTCTTCAAAATCAAGTTTTTTAACACTATTCCAAATCATTTTTAAAATTAAAAACAAAATATATAGAAAGGAAATAGTTCCAAGCAGGCCTAATTCCCCTAGCCACCTAAAATAGTCACCATCAGTTGCTTCAGTGAGTGATGACGGCCCTGTTCCCAATAACGGATTTTTTTTGAAGGCATCAATGGCTCTTGGCCATTCAACTTGAAGACGAGTGGCTAAAGATATATCAGAAACAACAGTGTTAACAGATTTGAGGTTGGCTGATAAAGTAGCCATATATTTTTTTTCCTCCAGAGTTGATATTTCTCCAGAAATAGTAGCCTCTCTTGTTTTTTCAAAGACAATTTGTCTTCTGAATACGTCCAAATTTTCTCCTTTTGATTGATCTTTTGATTGGTCTTTTAATTTGACATAAAATGATCCGGCAGGTAGTTCTTTAGTAGTAATTGTTTGGCCAATATAAACGGCTCCAGTTCTGTCATCAACAAGAATTCTTCTTACTTGAAAAGTGCTTAAAAATCTTTTGGTTATTTCACCTGTTGTAAACATAAGTCCCGCCGTCAAAATCAAGACAAAAATTAGAAATTTAAATTTTCTAATAAACAATAAAAAGGCAACAGTAGCAACAAAATAGGCAATAAAGGACGAACGGGATGATGTGTAGAGAAGGATTAATAAGGCGCCAATAAATAAATATAGATAGAAATTATTTTTTTTTGCAAAATAAAAAGAAATAATAATAGGAATAGCCAAAACAAGATACATGGCCAGATCATAATGACCGCCAAAGGTAGCCGAAATTCGTGCATCAGGAGTAAGATAGAGGATATAACCTTTAGCATATTCAGGATTCATTGTTTGAACGGCTGGAAAATTTAAAAACTTTTGACCAAGTCCATATAAAATTACTATTAAAACAGAAACAAAAAAATACTTGATGACCTGCCAAAAATCTTTTTTTGTTTTAATAACTGAAGATGCGATAAAAAACATAATTAAATATTCAACTCGTCTTAAAGAATGCAGTAAACCAAGATGAGGAAACTCAATATTTTTTGAAATGTAGGCATTCCAAAAAAATGAAATAAAAACCGATGATAAAAAGAAAGTAAAAGGCAAAATAAATTTTTTATTAAGGAAAACCTTTTTTCGTAAAAGCTGAATTATAAATATAAGTGCTAATATAGCCAAATAGATATCATCGAATCTAATTGCAACGTAAGTGTAATTAACCATTTTGAAAGGAAGTTTCGGCCATAAAGGAACAAAAAATATAAACCCGATTAGTAAAATCTTAACTAAATTTTCGTCGAATTTTTTAAACCAACTTAAAAGCTTGTTCATATGTTTTGATTAGATATCTGTCACCCTTAATTTTACCAATTAAATAGGCAATAAGCGCTTTAAATTTTAAAATAAGACGGAGTACAAATAAATGAAAAATAGAACAGTGTTTTTTATAGAAAAATAGAAAACCCTGATAGACTTGAAGAATAGGAAACGTCCGGCCATTTGAAGAAGAGGAGCCAAAGTGAATAATTTGTGAGTAAGGATAAAAGAATGTGTTTAAGCCTAATTTTTTAGCGCGATATAAAAGATCAACTTCTTCCATATACATGAATATTTTTTTATCAAATCCGCCTAACCGCTGATAATATTTTTTTGTCGTCATGATACACGCTCCAGAAATCCAGTCAACCTGACAAAATTTGTTTGGTGAGAATCTGGTTAAACCCCAATAATCACCCTTAAGAAGCAGGGTGGCAAAAATAACCGGTAAAGTAAAGAATTGACCGGCGGACGGTTGGGGAGTCAGATCCCGTTCAAGAAGTTTTGCTCCTAAAAAATGAACCTGAGTCTCATTTTCAACATAAAAATTATAAAGTTTTTCAATCGCGCGGTTTAAAACGACCATATCTGTATTCAAAAGTAAGATATATTTTCCATTGGCCTTTTTGACACCAAAATTACTACCTCGGCCAAAGCCCAAGTTTTCTCCGGCTTGAAAGTAGGTCAGATGATTTATTTTGTCGGATGAGATTTTTTCCAGCGTTTGCGCAGAGCTGTCACGAGAATCATTATCAACAAGAATAATTTCATAGTTAATTTCTGTATTTGTTAACGATCTATTTATTGATTGTATACAATCTTCAGTAATTTTTTTTGTGTTATAGGAAACTATTATGATAGATAAGTCCATATTTGAATAGTGCTATCGACAGGATTCGAACCTGTGACGTCCCGCTTATGAAACGGGTGCTCTACCGCTGAGCTACGATAGCATTTGATTGTTAAATTATACTATAATGTCTCTAGATATTAGAAATTATTATATATACATATGAAAAACTTGAGTTTAGACGATGTTTTGGTTCGATTAAAGCAGGAAATTTATGTTCAAGACTATTCAAAAAAGAAGGTAATCGAAGGTGTCAAGATCGTTGAGGTGAAGAAATTCATTGGTGAAGACGGTGTTTTTGAAGAACTAACCAGGGTTAACGAGAATGGCGCCTTGGAAGGATTTCCTGATTTTAAAGTAAGACAGGTAAATAGATCAAAAATTATCGGTGGCAGTATTAAGGCTTGGCATTTACATTATAAACAGGAGGACGTTTGGTATGTACCACCAGAAGATCATATGATCTTGGGGATGTGGGATCTAAGAAATGATTCTGATACAAAAGATATCAAAATGAAGGTGGTTTTAGGAAACGGAAGTTCCAAACTAGTATTTGTACCAAGAGGAGTTGCTCATGGGGTAGTCAACGTATCAAAAAAACCAGGGACGATCATTTATTTTGTCAACGAACAATTTAATTTTTCCGAACCTGATGAAAAAAGGTTGAAATGGGATGCAGCCGGAGCTGATTTTTGGGAAGTAAAAAAGGAATAAATATTTAAAATATGGAAACTGTTTACGACATTATCATTGCCGGTGGTGGTGTTGCCGGTTTATATGCTGCAAGAGAATTGAGCAAAGCTAAATTAAAGGTTCTGCTAATAGATCAGACTTCCACACTTGGTTCAACTGCCTGGACTCCTGCCATAACTATCGAAAGATTTTCTTTACCAAAGGAAGGCATCAACGCTTCGTTTAATGAAGTAATTTTAGGAACTTTAAAAAAAGAAAAAAAATGGACTTCAGAACAGAATATTGGTTATGTTATGGATTATAAAAGGATGATTGCTCTGATTTTAGAACAAGCTAAAGCTAACGGTTGCACGGTATTCACAGAATCAACTGTTAACTCCTTAATTAAAAAGAACGAAGAAATTATCGGTATCAATACCTCAAAAGGTGATTTTTACGGAAAATATTTTATTGATGCAACTGGTGCTGCCGGTATTCTTGTTTCAGAAGTTGGCTTAAGAAAGAGGGTCCCATGTTCTCCTTCAGTTGGTATAGAAATAGAAGTTTATGATGAAAGCCAATACTTAAAAAAATTTGATAATGCAATCTCAGTATATTTTGATAGGGATCTATTTTCCTGTGGTTATGGCTGGGTCTCTACAAACGGTAAAAATAAATATAAAATTGGTCTTGGCGAATTTGAATATTCTTCTTTTAAAAATCACGTTAACCTAGAGTTAAGATTAGAAAAGTTTGTAAGTTTACTTTTTGATAATAATCAAGTTAAGATTCTTGAAAAACACGGTGGTTCAATTTATGCAGGACCTAAATTCAAAGCTAAAAACATTTTTTATAAAAACTTACTTGGAGTTGGAGATACTGTTGGTACGATAAACCCAATTCTTGGTGAAGGTATTAGACACGCATTATATAGTTCTGATTTTGCCGTTAAGTCCATTATAGGTAATATCAATAAAGGTGAAGATTTGAATAATTATGAAAAA